>Ga0209127_100048_pt1 | contig 217639 bp, 212 predicted proteins | sample LakSupMetagenome_FD_187469 | JGI IMG/M metagenome (GOLD analysis project Ga0209127, IMG submission 187469) | Freshwater microbial communities from Lake Superior, Canada - Sta WM archaea (SPAdes) (version 2) | ecosystem: Environmental > Aquatic > Freshwater > Lake | place: Lake Superior, Canada... | reverse complement strand
TGGAAAGCATCGCGCCGATCAGCGATGATCCCATCGTCAGCCTGCCAGCCGTGGCAGCCTGAACAGCCCGGCCAAAGCCGGCATCGGGGTGGCTCCGAGAAGCTACACCACCATCAGGGGCACGACCGTCTGGCGCGGCGAGAAGTTAAATTGCTCGTCTTGGCAAATCAGTTGGCCGGTGAGTGCAGGCCCACCAGAAGTCGGGCACACTGGATTCTGACGCGGAGCTCTGTCGAGAAATTTCGCGCCGACACCGCTCCCTACTTTAGCCTGCATGAAGCATCGATACGGTTGGCAGTCCCTACGAGGCTGATGAAATCGATCGTCGCCAGGAGAATTGTGAACCCGTTGATCTCTGGACAGCACAGAGGCATATTTTCGGAGAGAGAACTAGGTCATTTTGTCAAGCGACTAGACCGCCTGACCGCTCCGCCAAGCCCCGATGCGATCAGTATGCGCGAAATGTTTTCTCGAAGCACAGCCAATGCGCTTGATTTATTCTCGGCAGTTTTTGCAGGCCAGCTGACCATTCACCGAGCCACACTATCAAAGCGGCCAGTGACGCTTCTGGACTTTCTCGTGAGCGATCCCAATGTCGCGAGCGACGCCCCAAAAGCGGTCAGCGTTCAGGCAGCGGCTAAAGCTCTTCAGGTTAATCCGCGTATGATTACCGCGTTGACCGGAAGGGGCTTGCTCGACACATCAATGGTCGGGCGGGTCCGAAACCGCAGACGAATTTCCTCAGCATCCGTCGAGGCGTTTCGCCGAAACTATGTTCTTGGGAGCGAGGTCGCAACGGCAGCCAAATCCAGCTCCCGAGCTATCATTTCCAGGTTAAGGTCGGCCGGTCTGCAGCCAGTCGTGCCAGCCAACTCGACCCGCGGGATATCCTCCGTCTGGCGACGTTCGGACGTCAATTCAGTTATCACCTAGCGCCTTCTTTGCAGAGCCTGAGCTGGGGACCGAGACCTCTGATGGCTAAGGAGACTGCAGTCTCCTTATTTGGTTGATCCCAGGGGGCCGTTCTCATTATTTGCTGGATTTGCTCTCTTTTTTTGATAGACGGAAGATGCGTAAGTCATTGTAAAATAACAATGTATAATCTCGGTTTTTGATTTATGGTCCAGATGGGCAGGTGGTCGGCCGCCTTGCCTTGGAGCGCATAGCGGCCGAGCCTGACGTGCTCTATGGCACGATCGGCACCTCGAACTCCCAGGGCCGGGCGCTGAAGCTCTCCAAGCATTTCCGCCCGGCGTGAGCGGTGAATCGGCGGCCGGCTCAACTTTTCCTTAGCTGCAAATCCGCAACGCACGCAGGAAGCTTGCCCGGAAGGCAAGCTACGGGGCGACAAAATGGCGATTCCGTGTCAGATGGCAGCAAGCGCCGATGGCGTTGCCGGCCGCTGGCCGGCGACGTGTTCATGCTTGTGTCACCGGCGGGAGGCTTCGACCGCCTTCCGCTTCATGGCTTTCGTGGCCAAACGTCTACAGGGAAAGGATTTCTCATGCGCGCCCTCATCATCGCCGGCGTTCTCGCCGCCGCCCTCGGCGGCTGCCAGAGCGTCGAGCAGTCGGCAGCCGAGTCGGATCAGGTCTGCCTCGATGCCGGTCACCGCCCCGGCACCCGCGCCTTCGAGCGTTGCCGCAGCGAGGTGTTCCAGAGCTTCCGCCGCTCCAACGCCCAGGCCAGCAACGCGGTCGCGGCTGGCGTCGTCGCCGGTGCGGTCGGTGGCGCGGTCATCGCCGCTTCCTCGCGCCGCCACTACGGCTACTATGGCTGCGGCTATTACGGCTGCTGGTAAGACGCTTCGCGTCTGAGCCAAGCCGCGTCGGGCGACAGGGGCCCGGCGCGGTTTTTTCATTTATGGCCGGAATCTCGGATGGACCGGCTTGCGGCGGGCAGTCCGGCCCGGCTATACGGACAGGCATGCGGGCGTAGTTCAGTGGTAGAACGTCAGCTTCCCAAGCTGAATGTCGTCGGTTCGATCCCGATCGCCCGCTCCAACCCCCCTTTTAAGATCGGCCGATCGCGGCGCCTGCCGTCCGGGCGGTATCGCCAGCCCGCTCCCATTGCCCACGCGACCCGTGCTGCCGGTCATTGCGTCAGCTGGCTGCTGGAGCGCTCATAGACCGTCGCGCCGGTCTGCGCGTCGATGCCCTGCAGGCTGACCTCGTAGCCCCAGAGCCGCTGGACATGGCGCAACGTCGCATCGCAGCTGCCGCCGTCCAGCACGATACCGTCGCGGACCTTGTGCTGCAGGCGCAAATGCCGCTGGCCGAGCAGGTCGACATCGACGACCTGGATGTCGGTGTTGTTGGTCCCGATGTCGTATCTCTGGGCGAGCGCGGACCGGATCTTCTGATAGCCGCGCTCGTTATGGATCGAGGCGACGCCGTAGAACGACTCGTTCGCCGCGTCGGAGAGCGTGAACAGCCGCCATTTCCGGATCAGCGCCGGGCTCAGATATTGCCGGATGAAGGATTCGTCGCGGTGGTTGGCCCAGGCGTCGAGCAGGATCGTGCGCCAGTCGCCGCTGCCGGCGATCTCGGGAAACCAGTCGCGATCCTCCGCCGTCGGCTCGGTCGCGATGCGCTGGATATCCTGCATCATGTCGAGGCCGAGCGCATAGGGGTTGATGCCGGAAAAGCGCGGATCGTCGAAGCCGGGCTGAAAGATGACGTTCGAATGGTTGCGCAGGATTTCCAGCATGGCGCCTTCGCCGATCCGGCCGCGATCGAACAGCGCGTTCATCACGGTGTAGTGCACGAAGGTGGCGCAGCCCTCGTTCATCACCTGCGTCTGCCGCTGCGGGTAGAAATACTGGGCGATGACCCGGACGATCCGGAGGATCTCGCGCTGCCAGGGTTCGAGGATCAGGCTGGTCTTCTCCAGGAAATAGAGCAGGTTCTCCTCGGGCAGGTTGAGCGCCTTCTTGCGCTCGGCGATCAGGTCCGCGTTCTCCGCCGCCGCCTTGGCGCCGTCCGCCGGGCGCGGGAGCGTGCGCCAGAGATCGTTGTAGGTCCGCTCCTCATATTCCAGCCGCTCGCGCAGGCCTTCGCGCTGCTTCTCGGAGGAGAGACGGGGCGGTCGGCGATAGCGGAACACGCCCTGGTCCATCAGGGCATGGGCGGCGTCGAGCACGGCTTCCACCGCCGCGACGCCGTGCTTCTCCTCGCAGCGGGTGATGTAGCCCTTGGCGAAATCGAGATAGCCCAGGATCGCATCGGCGTCGGTCCATTGCCGGAACAGATAGTTGTTCTTGAAGAAATGGTTGTGCCCGAGTGCCGCATGCGCCGTCACCAGGGCCTGCAGGGCCATGGTGTTCTCTTCCATCAGATAGACGATGCAGGGGTCGGAATTGATGACGATCTCATAGGCGAGGCCGCGGCCGCCCTTGCGGTAGTGCAGTTCGTGATGGAGGAAGTGCTTGCCGAAGGACCAGTGGCGATACATCAGCGGCATGCCGATCGAGGAATAGGCGTCGAGCATCTGCTCGGAGGAGATCACCTCCATCTGCACCGGATAGATGTCGAGCCGCAGCTCCTCCTTCGCCACCGCCTCGATGACGTCATAGGTGTGCGACAGGGTTCCGAAATTCCAGTCCGAGCCGGTGAACAGCAGATCGGGTCGGTGCGCATGCCTGGCCATCGGCGCTCCCTTCAGTTGCGCGGCCGCGCCGGCTGCCGGGTGAAGAGCTGGCGGAAGACCGGGTAGATGTCGGCGGCCCGGGCGATGCGGGTCATGTCGAAATTCGGCCAGCGTTCCTTGACAGTGAGATAGGCGCGCCAGAGCGAGGTGCCGTTGTCGGTCGAGCCGAAGATCTCGCTCTCGCGCTCGTCGATGATCTCGACATAGGCGAAATACTGGCACAGGCGCATGATCTCGCTGTCGAGCAGGCGCAGGCAGCGCTCGGAATCGCTGGCGAAATTGTCGCCGTCCGAGGCCTGCGCGACATAAATGTTCCAGTCCTTGCTGGGATAGCGCTGCGCGATGACGCGCTGCATCTCCTCCAGCGCGGTGGAGACGACGGTGCCGCCGCTCTGCGTGCTCAGGAAGAAAGTGTCCTCGTCGACCTCCTGCGCGACATGAGTATGGCGGATGAAGACGATGTCGGTACGGTCATAGCGCCGCTTCAGGAACAGATGCAGCAGCACGAAGAAGCGCTTGGCCAGGTCCTTCTCGCGCTCGCCCATCGAGCCGGAGACGTCCATCAGACAGAACATTACCGCATTCGCATTCGGCAGCGGCTGTGCCTCGAAGCGATTGAAGCGGATGTCGACGGGGTCGACGAACGCGATCACCCGGCGCCGGCGCTCCAGCCGGTCGAGCTCGGCGCGCAGGGCAGCCGCCCTGGCGCGCGCCATATCCGTTCCCTCGGCCTCGATCTTCGCCAGCTCGGCGAGGATGGCCTCGACCTCGGCGCGCTTGGGCCGCTGCAGGGCGATGCGGCGGCCATGGCTGTTGCGCATAGTGCGCGAGACATTGATGTTGGTCGGCGAGCCGCTCGACGCGAAGCCCGCCCGTCGCGGCTTGGCGGTGAGGATTTCCTTCAGATTGAGCTTGACCATGTCCGGCAGCTCGAGATCCTCGAAGAACAGGTCGAGCACCTCCTCGCGCGAGAGTACGAAGCGGAAATCGTCCTCGGAATCCTGCAAGCCGGGGGACGAGCCCGCTCCGCTGCCCTGGCCGGGCTTCGGCACCTTGTCCCCCGGCGAAAATTGCTTGTTACCCGGTAGGACATGCTGGCGCCGGCCGCTGTCCCCGGCGGCGCGGAAGCTCGGCTCGCTCGTGCCCTTGGCCGGGATCGAGACGGCATGCTCGCCATCCGCATCGGCGATCTTGCCGGAGCGGATCTGCTCCTGGACGCTGCGCTTCAGCTCCGCCCGGACCCGGTGCAGGAAGCGCTGGCGGTTGCCCAGGCTCTTGTCCTTCGGGTTCAGGCGGCGGTCGATGAAGATCGGCATGGCAGGCTCCCCGCCGGGACTCTTACTCTTGCATCGGCTTCGTCCGAAAACCGGACCCCACTTTTCGGGCCGACGCTCTAGCCCGCCTTGTTGACGCGCATGTACCAGTCGACCAGGCGCCGGACCTGGCGCTCGGTATAGCCGCGCTCGACCATGCGCTGCACGAAGCCGTGATGGCGCTTCTCGGTCACGCTGTCCTGCTTCGAGCCGAAGCTGATCACCGGCAACAGGTCCTCGACCTGGCCGAACATCCGCTTCTCGATCACTTCGCGCAGCTTCTCATAGCTGGTCCAGGACGGGTTGCGGCCGTTGTTCCTGGCCCTGGCGCGCAAGGTGAACTTCACCACCTCGTTGCGGAAGTCCTTGGGGTTGGCGATGCCGGCCGGCTTCTCGATCTGCGACAATTCGTTGTCGAGGACCTGCCGGTTGAGGATCTGGCCGGTGTCTGGATCCTTGTAGTCCTGGTCCTCGACCCAGGCGTCGGCATAGGCGATGTAGCGGTCGAACAGGTTCTGGCCGTACTCGCCATAGGATTCCAGATAGGCCTTCTGGATCTCGTGGCCGATGAACTCGGCATAGCGCGTCGCCAGCTCGGACTTGATGAAGTCGAGATAGGCCGCTTCCGTCTCCTTCGGGAACTGCTCGCGCTTGATCGCCCCTTCCAGGATGTACATCAGGTGCACGGGGTCGGCGGCGAGCTCTTCGGTATCGTAATTGAAGGTCTGCGACAGGATCTTGAAGGCGAAACGCGTGCTGACGCCGGTCATGCCCTCGTCGACCCCGGCGGCGTCGCGATACTCCTGCATGGCCTTGGCCTTGGGCTCGACCTCCTTCAGGTTCTCGCCGTCATAGACGCGCATCTTGGTGTAGAGCGGCGAATTCTCGAACTCGGCCAGCCGGGTCGAGACCGAGAAGCGGCTGAGGAGGTCGAGCACCTCCGGCGCGCACGGGCTGCCCGCCAGCTCGCTCTCGCGCAGCAGCTTCTCGTAGATCTGCCGCTCTTCGGTGACGCGCAGGCAATAGGGCACCTTGACCACCAGGATGCGGTCAAGGAACGCCTCGTTGTTCTTGTTGTTCTTGAACTGGAGCCATTCCGACTCGTTGGAGTGCGCCAGCACGATGCCCTGATAGGGAAAGCCGCCGAAATTCTCGGTGCCGTTGTAGCTGCCCTCCTGCGTCGCGGTCAGCAACGGGTGCAGCACCTTGATCGGCGCCTTGAACATCTCGACGAATTCGAGCAGGCCCTGCGTCGTCCGGTTCAGCCCGCCGCTATAGGAATAGGCATCCGGGTCCGACTGGCTGAAATTCTCGAGCTGGCGGATATCGACCTTGCCGACGAGCGTCGAGACATCCTGGTTGTTCTCGTCGCCCGGCTCGGTCTTGGCGATGCCGATCTGCCGCAGGCGTGAGGGCATCAGCTTGACCACCTTGAACTTGGCGATGTCGCCCGAGAGCTCGTCGAGCCGCTTCGACGCCCAAGGCGAGATCAGCCCGGTCAGGCGCCTGCGGGCGATGCCGTACTTGTCTTCGAAGAGATCGCCCATGCGGTCGGGCCGGAACAGGCCCAGTGGCGATTCGAAGACCGGACTGATCCGGTCGCCGACCTTGAGCGTGTAGAAGGGCCGCTCCTCCATCAGCTTCTTCAGCCGCTCGGCCAGCGACGACTTGCCGCCGCCGACGGGGCCGAGCAGATAGAGGATCTGCTTGCGCTCCTCCAGCCCTTGCGAGGCGTAGCGGAAATAGCCGGCGATCCGCTCGATCGTATCCTCCATGCCGAAGAAATCGGCGAAGGACGGGTAGATCTTGATCGTCCGGTTGGAAAAAATCCTGCCCAGGCGCTCGTCCTGGCTGGTGTCGAACAGTTTCGGCTTGCCGATCGCGTCGAGCATGCGCTCGGCGGCGGAAGCGTACATCGACTTGTCTTCGCGACAGGCCAGCAGGTATTCCTGCAGGCTCATCTCTTCCTGCGAATAGCTTCGATAATCCTCGGAAAATAAGCGGAAGACCTCGCCGTCTCGTTCCATCGTGGTAGCCCTCCAGCGCAAGCCGGCCTCGCCGACAGTGCCCCTGAACATTCAACCGCAGACAGACTTGCAAGTTCCTGGCCGAAAGGGGGCGCTTTGATGACTGCCGGGCATCCGGGCCCTGCCCCCGACGCAAACGCGAACCGTCCTCAACTCATCTCTTCGCGTCGACGCCAGAGATGGGCGCCAGCCTGTGCGCCTATGATCTCATGTGGGGTGGCCAAGAGGGATCGCCAAGTGGCATCGTGCGGAGGGAAGTCGGAGTATCCCTGCGGCATGAACGCAGCTTCCGGTTGATGACCTCCAGCGCTAGATTGCTCCGATGAGCGTAGCTCCGCAGACCGATACGCAGGACACCGCCCCGGCCTATAGGCCCGGCCTCTGGTTGCTCGCCGGCGGCTTTGGCCTCCTGCTGGCGGCCGGCCTGCTGCTCTGGTGGCGCGAGGGTGACAGGCTGTTCACCGATGGGCTGATCGCCGCGCTCCTCGCCTGCTTCTGAGCGGCATTCCGTCCGCCTTCGAGGGTCTACCCGTGAATCGCCGCCTGCTCCTGCCCCTGCTGGTCTTCGTGCTCGGCGCCGCCGCGCTCGCCGCTGCCGCTTTCATCACCTTCGCGCCGGCCTCCCGCCAGGGCGGGCAGAGCCTCGCTTCCAGCGTCGGCGGGCCGTTCACCCTCACCACCGCCGAGGGCAGAATCTTGACCGACAAGGACCTGCGCGGCGCGCCGTTTCTGGTCTTCTTCGGCTTCACCCATTGTCCCGACATCTGCCCGACCAAGCTGTTCGAGATCTCGGAGGTGCTGCGCGCGGCGGGGCCAAAGGGTGAGACACTCAAGGCGCTCTTCGTCACGGTCGATCCAGAGCGCGACACGGCCGAGACGATGAAGAGCTATCTCGGCTCCTTCGATCCGCGCATCGTCGGCTTGACCGGCGACCGGGCCGCGGTCGACGCCACGATCAAGGCCTATCGCGCCTATGCCCGCAAGGTGCCGCTCAAGGACGGCGACTACACCATGGACCACACCGCTTTGGTCTATCTGATGGACAAGAATGGCGGCTTCGTCGGTGCCTTCAATATCGAGCGTCCGCCGGCGGAAGCGGCGCAGGAATGGCTGCGGCATCTGTGAGGGCCGGGGACCGCGCCCGATCGCGATAGCGCGACGACCGTGCGAGGCCGTGCGCCGTCTTGTTCCAGGCGAAGCGGTCATTGAGATATTCGTACAGGGCAAGCCACGCTGCCAGCGAGGCCAGCAGGTGATAGATGGGCAGAAGCGGCAGCCAGCGCCATAGCCCGATCGCGCCACGCCGCCAGGCGCCGAGCGCCGGTATCAGGAAGACCACGCAGATTCCGCCGCAGGCCAGCGCCAAGGCCGCGGCGGAAAGCAGGAGCTCCAGCGGGCCGTCCGGCGACAGCAGCGAACCGCTCAGTATGGCTGTCCCCGTTACTGCCGCGAAGACGGGGTAGAAGAAGGTTCCCAGCAAGGTACCCAGCGTCAACACCAGGAAGGTCAGCGTGCTGAGGAGGCCGGCTTCGCTCAGCAGCCTGCCAGGCAGCAGCAGATGGCTGATCAGCGTCTGCAGATAGCCCTTGTACCAGCGGGTGCGCTGCTTGAGCCAGGCCCGCAGCTTTGATGGCGCCTCCTCGAGGGTGCGGCTCGGCAGATCGGCGATGTAGCCGCCAGTGCGCACCAGCCTGAAACCGATATCGGCATCCTCGGTGACATTCCAGGGGTCCCAGCCGCCGACGCGCCGCAGCGCTTGCGTCCGGAAATGGTTCGAGGTGCCACCCAGCATGATCGGCAGGCCCGATTGCAGCAAGCCGGGATTCAGCACGTCGAACAGCCCGGCATATTCGAGCGCGAAGCAGCCGGCGAGCCAGCCATCCTCGGTGTTGTCGATGACGAGATGGGCCTGAAGGCAGACGAGATCGGCATCGGAGCGCAGGAAGCGCGCCGCCGCCAGGCGCAGCTGGCGGGGATCGGGAATGTCTTCGGCATCGAAGATGGTGAAGAGTTCGCCGCGCGCCTCGGCCAGCGCGACGTTGAGCGCGCGGGGCTTGGTCTGCGGAGCCCCGCGCGGCACGATCACGACCTGCATGAAGGGCGGCAGCTCGCGAGCCGCGAGGGCACGGCGCAGGCCCCAGTCGATCTCCTCGACGAGAATGCGGATGTCGAGCTTGGCGGCGGGATAGTCGATGGCCGCCAGGGCGTCGATCAGCTGATCCAGCACGGCCTCTTCGCCGAAGATCGGGACGGCGACGGTGTAGACGGGAAGGCGGCTGTCATCGATCTGCCAGCGATGCTCGCGCCAAAGATCGATGGTCGGCCGCTCCATCAGCGCCGCGAGCCGCAGGATCACGGCGCCGAAAAAGACCGGCCCCAGCGTCAGCATCACGCCGACCAGGGTCAGCGTCGGCGCGAGCGTGCCGGTCACGGACAGAACCGCGACCAGGATGAAGGCAAGCGCCTTCTGCAGCCAGTTCGTGCCGGTGCGGGCGCTGAAGCGTTGCCGGCCCGCTTCGTCGAGCCAGGCTGCTGCCCGCGCGATCGTCCCGGCATTGGCCCGCCGCAGCTCGGCTGCCAGCGCCGAGGGGGGCAGTACCACGATATCCCCGCGAGCCCGGGCGCCGGCGGCGAGGAAGCGTCGCAAGGCCGGGCCGGGTGGCGGCGCGGCCGCGAAGCGCACGGGGCTGTCGGGGCGAACACGAGTGACGGCCAGGCCTTCACGCAGGATCGCCGCGATGTCGCCGCCAGGTTGCAAGGGCGGCGGGCGCGGCAGGAAACGCAGGCCGAGCTCTGCCGCCAAGGCCCGGTAAAGCTGCTCTTCCGTGACGAGGCCGGAAGCAATGACCTGGCGGCTCGGCGACACGCCGGTCCGCTCCGCGAGCCGGGCGGCCTCCTGCAATTGCACCGGCGGCACGCCATGGTCGGCCAGGAAGGCGATCTCGGCGGGCAGGCCGAGCATGCGCACCTCGCCTGCGCCGGCGTGCGGCCGAGCCAGAGCTTCCATGGCGATCCCCCGACCGCGGCCGAAAGGTCCTGCAGCCGGCGGCAACTTATGGTTGCTTAACGCAGCGTCAGAGTCGAGTCGGCGGGAGAGTGCCCCGAGGCGGACCCCGCCTGGGCAAGGCGGGTTCGGCGAGGCTGGATTTGAGGATGATAGATGCCTCCGATATCATTTGCATACAAATGAAGCCGCCGTGCCCTTTCCAGCGGCAGTTGTCGGATTGCCGGCGATGGCGCGAGTCGGTTGGGGCCGGCCTGCGCTTTGTGCCGCGCCACGGATTGGTCTACGTCCGATCGAACTCTTTCACTTTTCGTCGAATCTGCGCCCAGCGACGGCCGTTGAACCCAATCTCATTTCGCAGTTGCGAACGGATTCGAGCGCGATAGTCTCGCTCCCCGACTGCCGTCGGCAGTTTGCAAATGGTCGATCTCAAATCGCTTGACAAGCTTGAAATCCGTTGAGATCGTTGTTTGCATACAAATGAAATTTGGACGCGAGCGTCCGATCCGCTGCAACGATAACGATCGGCGGCGTGGCACAATGGGAGAGTGACATGACCGCCTGGCTTGGCCTGACCTCGTTCAATCGTCTCGCGGCCATTGCCGCTGCAGCGGTCCTCACCGTGCAGGCGCCGGCACGCGCCGAGGAGATTTCCGTCACCCAATGGGGCGCAAGCCTCTATGGCGCGCCCTATGCGGTGGCGATGGAGAAGGGCCTGTTCAAGCAGGCCGGCATCGACATCACCGGCATCATCGGCTCCGGCGGCGGCGGCACCACGGTGCGCAACATCCTCGCCAGCGCGACGCCCTATGGCGAAGTCGCCGTCTCGGCTGCGCTCGCTGCCAAGGCCCAGGGGCTCGACCTGATCATCGTCAATACCGGGACGCGCAGCGTCGCCGAGGCCTCGATGGTCGTGATGCCGAATTCCGAGCTCAAGGGCGTCGAGGACCTGGCCGGCAAGAAGGTCGCGATCACCTCGCCGAAATCGGTCTCCGAGATGCTGCTGCTGATGGTGCTGCGCGAGAAGGGCGTCGACCAGAGCAAGGTCCAGCGCGTCGCCGCCGGCGGCTATGTTCCGGCGCTGACCATGCTCGAGCAGAACGCCGTCGTCGGCTCGGTGCTGATCGAGCCGCTCTCGATCATCCGCAAGGACAAGTACCGCACGCTCTACAAGGCCGGCGACATCCTGAAGCCGATGACGACCTCGGTCGGCATCACCACGCGCAAGTTCGCCCAGGAGAACCCGGAGAAGCTCAAGGCGATCATCGCCGGGCGCCGCGCCGGCGTGCAGGCGATCTACAAGGATCCGGCCGAGACCGCCAAGATCATCGAGAAGCTCTACAAGCTCGACGCGCCGATCGCCAAGGAAGCGGTCGACAACATGATCCCGCCGAAGATGTGGAGCGAGGGCGAGTTCAACGTCGAGGAGCTCAACCGCATGGTCGAGGGCCTGAAGCTGATCGGCGAGGTCAAGAGCGACGTCGACTGGTCGACCGTGCTCGACAAGACCTATCTGCCCGCCGACCTCCAGGCCAAGCAATGACCGCGGCGTCAGGGGCCAAGGTCGTGCCGCTCGCGCCCCACGCCGCCGCCCAGGCCCATGCCAGGCTGCGCGGCGTCACCCGGGTCTTCGATCTCCCGAAATCGACCCTGCATGCGCTCGGTCCGGTCGATCTCGACCTGGCCAAGGGCGAGTTCTTCTCGGTGGTCGGCCCCTCCGGCTGCGGCAAGTCGACCCTGCTCGACATCCTCGCCGGCCTCAGCGCCCCGCAATCGGGCACTGCCGAATTCGAGGGCAAGCCGATCCAGGGCGTGCCCGACGGCGTCGGCGTCGTCTTCCAGGAAGACGCCTCCTTTCCCTGGCTCAATGTCCGCGACAACGTCGCCTTCGGTTTGCGCCGGGCCGGGGTCGACCCGGCTGAGATCGCAAGGCGCGTCGACTACGCCGTCGGCTTCATGGGCTTGAAGGACTTCGCGGCGTCCTATCCGGTCCAGCTCTCCGGCGGCATGCGCCAGCGCGTCTGCATCGCCCGGACCCTGGTGATGCAGCCCCGGCTGATCCTGCTCGACGAGCCCTTCGGCGCGCTCGACCAGCAGACCCGGCTGCTGATGGGGGACGAACTGCTGCGGCTCTGGCGCGAGACCTCTGCGACGATCCTCCTGATCACCCACGCTCTCGACGAAGCGGCGATGCTCTCCGACCGGGTCGGCGTGATGTCGACCCGGCCCGGCATCTTCATCGATTTCGTCGAGACCGGCTGGGAGAAGGATCGCGACAGCCGCGTCGTCTCGACCCCGCATTTCGGCGACATCACCGCCCGCCTCTGGGAGAAGCTCCGGATCGAGGCGCTGAAGATCATGTCGGCCGGGAAGGGCTGAGCCATGTCCGAGAAGCTGCTGCGGGTCATCGTTGTCGTCGCGATGATCCTGCTGGTCGAAGCGCTCTGCCGCTTCGGCATCATCCCGCGCATGGTGATGATCGCCCCCTCCGACATGGTGGTCGAGCTCGGCAAGATCCTCGCCTCCGGTCAGTTCTCCGCCGATATCAGGATCACCTTCACGAATATCGCGATCTCGACCGTGCTCTCGGTGCTGCTCGGCTTCGCCGCCGGTGTCGTCATCTATTCGCTGCCCGGCCTGCGCAACGCGATCGAGCCGCTGCTGGCGAGCTACTACGCCGTCCCGACTTTCGTCTTCTATCCGATCTTCATCACTCTGTTCGGGGTCGGCTCGGCCTCGATCATCGCGATCGCCGTGCTGCTCGCCGTCGTCTCGATGGTGACAGCCACGCTGAACGGGCTCGACCGCATCCCGCGCGTGCTGCGCAAGACCGGGCAGATCTACCGGATGTCGCGGGTCAAGACGGCACTGCTGATCGAGCTGCCAGCGGCAACGCCCTATCTCTTCACCGGGGTCAAGCTCTCGGTCGCCTATTCCTTCATCGGCGTCATCGCCTCGGAATTCATTCTGTCGGGCGCCGGCGTCGGTTACGCCATCGCCTATGCCTACAACCTCTTCGAGAACGGGCACATGTACGCCCTGATGCTGCTCGTTCTCATCGTCGTCACCATCGTGAACACCTTCCTCAATGTGATCGACCGGCGCCTCCAGGCGCGCAGGCAGCGGTGACGCCATGACAGCTCTCATGCCACGCTCCGCCGGCACGCTGCTCGTTCTGCTCGCGCTGCTCGTTCTCTGGCAGGGCCTGCATCTGCTGGTCGGCGCCTCCTCGCTGGCCTCACCCCTGCAGACGGTCACGAAGCTTGCCGCCCTGCTCGCGAGCGGCGAGTTCTGGCTCAACATTTCCGAGACGATGCGGGCCTTCGTCGCAGCCTTCGCGATCTCGCTTTTCGGCGGGATCGCGCTCGGCATCGTGCTCGGCGTGCGCAAGCTCGCCGGCAATGTCGCCGAGCCGATCCTGACGACGCTCTATTCGATCCCCAAGGTCGTGCTCTATCCCCTGGTGCTGCTCGGCTTCGGCCTCGGCATCTCCGCCAAGATCGCCTTCGGCGTGATGCACGGGCTGATCCCGATCACGCTGTTTTCGATGAACGCCATCCGCCAGATGAAGCCGGTCTATCGCCGGACCTCGCAGGTGATGCGGCTCTCGCCCGCGCAAAATGCCTTCACCGTGATCATGCCGGCAATCCTGCCCGAGATCATCTCGGGGGTGCGGCTCGGCTTCTCGCTTACGCTGCTCGGCGTGCTGATCGGCGAGATGTTCGCATCGCAGCGCGGCCTCGGCTTCCTGCTGACCGGCGCGATCAATCTCGGCCAGATCGACACGATCATGGCGATCGCGTTGCTGCTGACCGTCTTCGCGGTGACCTGCAACGCGCTGATGATGCGCTTCGACCGGCGGCTGACGCACCGCTGAGGCTCGCTTCAGGAGCTTGCGCGGATCGCGCGGCTCATGCAGGTTGCGGCGCATCTGTCCGGCTGCGGTCGCCCGCGCCTCCCGCATTGGAAAAACCATGAACCGCTATCATGTCGGCGCGGCCGCCATCCTCGTCACCCTGCTCGGTGGCTGCGTCTCGCGCGAGGAGCCCGTGTCCGTTTCCGAGCCCGCTCCGGTGATGCGCACACGGGTGGTGCGGAATGCGCCGCCGCCGGATAGCGGCGATCTCCAGCTCGGCCTGCCGCCGGCGCGCGAGGGCGGGCCGGCCTATGTCCGCTCCGGCATCGGCAGCTCGCCTCGGCAGGGCGAGCTTTATGGCGGCGGCACCCTGCCGTCGGGCTTCTGAGGCCGGCAAGCTCGCCATTTCGATCGATACCTGCCGTCATTCCGGCCGCAGCGAAGCGGAGCGTCGGGATCCATCGTGGCGTTTGGCGCCCTTCGATGGCTTCCGGGGTTGCGCGGCCTGTCCGGAATGACGCCTCAACGCGGTCGGTGGTCCGTAAGACTAAAAGACAGAATCAAAAACAAAACAAGATCAGTGCGTTGGGGCGATTCTGAACGCACCGGGACCGTGGTTGAGCGAATATTCCCTTGCACGGCCGATGCCAGATGCATCGGCCTCGAACTGCCTACCTGGCTCAAAAGAACTGTTTTGATAGCTTCAGGCCTTGGCCTTGGTAATTGGATTTGATTTGCTGACCGTACAACTTATCGGGTGTTTCGATCATATCTTCAAAAATCAAAGTTCCTACTCGCTGCCCATGATCGAGCATGAACGGAACGTCATGGCTCCTGATTTCGAGAACAACCTTACTACCATTACTTACACTATTCTTTGATTTCCCGAAGAATGGATCCAGAAAACCAGCATAGTGTACCCGCACCTCACCAACAGCGGTATCATAAGCTATCATTTCTGCAGCTTCATTTTCGCCTATCTCAATATCTTCGAGCGAGGCCATGATATAGAACTCGTCCGGCACGAGGACGAGCTCTCGCCTGCCGGGGCGGCATTGGATCGGCTCCCAGAAATCGTTCCTGTCATACTTTCCGATCCGCTGAAGATCGATCAAGCCAGTGGTTTTGCGCGCCCGGTACGCGACGACACCGTCGGCAGCCGCTCCTTCCAGATCGATCGAAACGGGAAACGTCCGAACGGGGCGCGTAAGGTCAGAAGCAGCTTCACGAAACCGCAGCTGGTTGAGTGAATCACCAGCCCGCGCGATTACCGGGAAAGAACGCGGCACGACCTCGGCAAACAAGGGGCCAGAATAGCCCTCGGGAATCTCGTCGAACGCGGTTCCGCAATCTGCGATAAGACGCACGAAAATATCGAGCCTGCCGGACGAGCTTTTAGGGTTGGCGCGGGCACTTGTACCTCCCTCGAGGCGCAGGCTCTCCTGCAGCGGAATGATGTGAACGCAATTCCGCTCAAGAACCTGGGGCTTTGTCAGGTCCACCTCATGCGTTGCGAGATCGCTCAAGCGCTGAGCGACGGAATTTCCTTTGCCCGGCAGAAAACTGGTGGGAACACGATAAGCTCGGTCGCCCAATCGAAGATCCAGGCTCGCCGGCTGGATCGCGGCTTCATTGATCGGCGTACCGGAGTAGATGACGCCCGCTTCAATAGCTCGCCGGATCCACTGCGACGGCCAAATTCCAAAAGTCATCGTTTCTCACACCGGATGGGTCTGGCTGATAGTCTACATACAACGGTATGCTCGAGCCGCCATTGTCCTCGTCATCCACAGCGCCTTTCCCCTATCAGGCCTCTGCTGAGGCATGGAAGGCCTTGCATTCGAAAGGCTCTGATCCGAGACCATTTTGTGAAGCGCAGCGCAAAGGCGGCCCGCCGCGAGATTGATCGTCCTTCCTGCCGCACCGGGATGGCGCTGGCGAGTCCGGCATCAGGTTGTCCACATGCCGGAACCGCGGATCATCGGGTCTACAGCCGATCGGCAGCATTGACGCTGCGCCGCCCGAGGTCATAACAAGGCCTTCCCGCCGCCCCGGCGCGCCCCGCGCGCAGACGGCACGGAGCTGCGATCATGTACCAGGCCGAAACGCATGGCGTGCGCGTCACCGCCTCGCCCAAGTTCATGGACAGCGAATCCACCCCCGATCAAGGCCGCTATTTCTGGGCCTATACGATCGAGATCGAGAACCTGTCGTCGCGCACCATGCAGTTGATGACGCGGCATTGGGTCATCACTGACGGGCGTGGCGAGGTGCACGAGGTCCGTGGCGACGGCGTGATCGGCCAGCAGCCGGTGCTGCAGCCCGGCGAGCGCTTCAGCTACACCTCCGGCTGCCCGCTGATGACGCCCGACGGCAGCATGCGCGGCGTCTATGCCATGCTCGGCGAGGACGGCGCGCGCTTCGATGTCGAGGTGCCGCTGTTCCCGCTCGACTCGCCCTATGTAAAGAAGGTTCTGCATTGACGACCGCAACCCCGACCGGGCAGCGCTACCAGCCGCTCGACATGCTCGCCCGCCTCGTCGCCTTCGACACGGTGAGCCACAAATCCAATCTCGACCTGATCGCCTTCGTCGAGGACTATCTCACCGGCTGGGGCGTGCCGTCCGTACGCTTTCCCAATGCGGCCGGCGACAAGGCGGCGCTCTTCGCCACGATCGGCCCGCAGGATAAGGGCGGCATCGTCCTCTCCGGCCATACCGATGTCGTGCCGGTCGAGGGCCAGGCCTGGTCGCGCGATCCGTTCACCCTGCATGTCGAAGACGGCAAGGCCTATGGCCGCGGCTCGGTCGACATGAAGGGCTTCGTCGCCCTCGCGCTGGCGCTGGTGCCGGATTTCCTCGCGGCTGACCTGAAGACCCCGATCCACCTGTTCTTCTCCTATGACGAGGAGGTGACCTGCCTCGGCGTCGTCGACGGCATCGCCGCGATGGGCAGGAGCCTGCCGAAGCCGCGGGCCGTCATCGTCGGCGAGCCGACCTCGCTCGAACTCGCTGACGCGCACAAGGGCATTCGCACCTTCTTCACCGCGATCACCGGCTTCGCCGCGCATTCCTCCAAGCCGCATCTCGGCGCCAGCGCCGTCCATGCCGGCACCCGCCTCGCCGCCGGCCTCGTCGCCATGGCGGACGAGCGCGAGGGCCGGATCGACGAGAGCGGCCGCTTCGATCCGCCCTATGACACCATCCATATCGGCAAGTTCCATGGCGGCATCGCCCGCAACATCCTGGCCGATCGCTGCGATCTCGCCTGGGAGGTGCGCACGCTGCCGGGCTCCGATCCCGAGGAGGTGCCGGCCCGCTTCGCCAAGCTGTCGGACGAGGTGCTGGCGCGGATGCGCAAGACCGCACCGTCGGCAGCGATCGAGACGGTGATGAGCTCGGACGTGCCGGGTCTCGCGCCCGATCCCGGCTCGGAGGCCGAAACGCTGGCGATGCGTCTTGCCGGCCGCAACCGCACCATCGCCGTCGCCTACGCCACCGAGGCCGGGCATTTCCAGCGCGCGGGACTGCCGACCATCGTCTGCGGCCCCGGCTCGATCGACCAGGCGCACCAGCCGGACGAATACATCACGCTGGAGCAGTTCGCCGCCGGCGAGGCCTTCATGCGCAAGCTGATGGCGGAGTGCAGGGTGGGGTAAAGCGCCGTCATTCTCGGGCAAAGCGCAGCGGAGACCCGAGAATCTCCTGACGAAAAGGCACTAGACGGAGTCTTCTCCGGCCTGAGATGCTCGGGTCAAGCCCGAGCATGACGCGCCATGTTCATTCCCCCGCCGAGATTTCGGCCTCGACCTCGGCCGGGTCGAACTCGTAGCGGCGCGAGCAGAATTCGCAGGTGACGCCGAGCGAGCCGTCATCGGCGATCATCGCCTTGCGGTCGTCCGCAGAAAACCCCTTGAGCATGCCGAGCACGCGCTCGCGCGAGCAGCGGCAGGCCTCGTGCACCGCGACCGGCTCGAAGACATGGGCGCCGCGCTCATGGAAGAGCCGGTAGAGCAGGCGCTCGCTCTCCAAGAGCGGATCGAGCAGTTCGTGATGCTCGATCGTCCCCACAAGGGAGCGCGCCTCGGCCCAGGCGTCGTCGCTGATGCCGTCATCGTCGCCGGCGGCGAGGATCTCGTGACCCTCCGGCGCGTCGCCGGGGTGGAGATCGGCGGCGCGCAGGCGCTCGGGCGAGGTCGGCATGAACTGGACGATCAGCCCGCCGGCGCGCCAGGCGAGGCCGCCACCGGTCAGGACCGTGCCGACCCCGAGACGGATGCGGCTCGGGATCTGCTCGGACTGGCGGAAATACTGGTGCCCGGCTTCTTCGAGGCTCTGGCCGTCGAGCGCGACGATGCCCTGATAACGCGTCGCGTCCGTGCCCTGGTCGACGGTCATGGCGAGATGGCCCTTGCCGAGCAGTTCGCCGGTCGAGACCGCATTCGCGTCGATCGCCGCCGCCAGACGGTCGGCGTCATAGCGGGCCATGGCGCGGTAGCAGTCGGGCGCGTTGAAATCGACGACCAGCATCGAGATCGGCCCGTCGCTCTTGGTCTGGAGCTGGAACCGCCCCTCGCCCTTGAGCGTGGTGCCGAGCATGACGGTCAGCGCCGCCGCCTCGGCGACGACGCGCGCGACCGGCTCGGGATAATGGTGCCGCTCGAGCACCTGGTCGAGCGAGGGGCCGAGCCTGACGACCCGGCCGCGCAGGTCCAGATCCGGCACGGCGAAAGGCAGCACCCGATCGTCGGGTGCGCCCGTGGGCGAGGCGTCCGCCATCAGGCCGCCACTCCGCCGAAGCACCAGGCCAGGATGCCCTTCTGGGCATGCAGCCGGTTCTCGGCCTCGTCGAAGACAGCCGATTGCGGGCCATCCATGACCTGATCGGTCACTTCCTCGCCACGCGAAGCCGGGAGGCAGTGCATGAAGATCGCATCCTTCTCGGCGCGGCCGAGCAGACGCTCGTCGACCTGGTAGGGCCGCAGCAGGTTGTGGCGCGTGCCTTCCTCGTCGCCCATCGAGACCCAGCAATCGGTGATGACGCAGTCGGCGCCCTCGACCGCTGCCTCGGGCCGGCTGGTGAGCTGCAGCTTGGCGCCCTGCTTGCGGGCCCAGTCGAGCAGGGCCGGCGGGGGGGCCAACTCCTCGGGCGTCGCGATGGCGAGCTCGAAATCGAGCCTTCCGGCAGCATGGACCCAGGAGGTCAGGACATTGTTGGTGTCGCCGGTCCAGGCGATGCGCTTGCCCTTGATCGGGCCCTTGCGCTCCTCGAAGGTCATGACGTCGGCCATGACCTGGCAGGGATGCTGGCGCTTGGTCAGGCCGTTGATCACCGGCACGGTGGCGTATTTCGCCATCTCGACCACGGAATCATGGTCGAGCATGCGGATCATGATCGCGTCGACATAGCGCGACAGCACGCGGGCGGTGTCGGCGATGGTCTCGCGCTCGCCGAGCTCGATCTCCTGACCGGTCACCATCATCGGCGAGCCGCCGAGCTCGCGGATGCCGACGTCGAAGGAGACGCGGGTCCGCAGCGAGGGCTGCTCGAAGATCATGGCGATGACCTTGCCCTCGAGCAGGCGGTCGCCGGCAGCTGCCGGCGTGCGCCGGCGGGCCTTGATCTCCTCGCCAGTCTTGAGGATGGACCTGAGCTCGCCGGCGGAGAAATCCGAGAGATCGAGAAAATGACGCGTCGCAGACATCATGCTCACTCCGCTGCCGGCCGGGCGAGTTCCGCCTCGACCGCGCCCGCCGCCTTGTCGAGCCGCGCCACCCCTTCAGCCACTTCGCTCTCGCCGATGATCAAGGGCGGAAGCAGGCGCACGACATTGTCGCCGGCAGCGACCACCAGCAGGCCGGCGGCGCGGGCCTGGGCGACGAAATCGGTGTTGGGGGTCTTGAGCTTGAGGCCGAGCATCAGCCCCTCGCCGCGGATCTCCTCGATCACCTGCGGGTGCTGGTCCTTGAGCTGGGCCAGCGACTGGCGCAGACGCAGCGCCGTCTTCTGGACATGGTCGAGGAAGCCCGGCGCCAGGATGACGTCGAGCACGGCGTTGCCGACCGCCATGGCGAGCGGATTGCCGCCGAAGGTGGTGCCGTGGGTGCCGAGCGTCATGCCGGAAGCCGCCTCCTCGGTGGCGAGGCAGGCGCCCATCGGGAAGCCGCCGCCGATGCCCTTGGCGATCGACATGATGTCGGGCGCGACACCATAGTGCTCATAGGCGAAGAACTTGCCGGTGCGGCCGACGCCGGTCTGGATCTCGTCGAAGATCAGCATCAGGCCGTGCTCGTCGCAGAGCTCGCGCAGGCGCTTCAGGAAGCGCATCGGCACCGAGCGCAGGCCGCCCTCGCCCTGGATCGGCTCGATCATCAGCGCGGCGGTCTCAGGGCCGATCGCGGCCTTCAGCGCGGCCTCGTCGTCGAAGGGCACCTGGTCGAAGCCGTCGACCTTGGGGCCGAAGCCGTCGATGTATTTCTGCTGGCCGCCGGCGGCGATGGTCGCGAGGGTGCGGCCATGGAAGGCGCCCTCGAAGGTGACGATCCGGTAGCGCTCGGGATGGCCCTTAGCGGCGTGGTACTTGCGCGCCATCTTGATCGCGCACTCGTTCGCCTCGGCGCCCGAATTGGTGAAGAAGACGCGTTCGGCGAAGGTCGCCTCGCAGAGCCGGCGCGCGAGCTTCTCGCCGTCGGGCATCGTGTAGAGGTTCGAGGTGTGCCAGATCCGCTGAGCCTGCTGGGTCAGCGCCTCGACCAGATGCGGATGGGCGTGACCGAGCGCATTGACGGCGATGCCGGCGCCGAAATCGAGATAGCGAGTGCCGTCGGCGGTGATCGCCCAGGCGCCTTCGCCGCGCTCGAGCGCGATCGGGGCCCGGGCATAGGTCGGCAGGAGAACGGAAGAAGCGGAAGCGGTGCTCATGGAGCGAAATCCTTGCGGCGAGACAGGAGGGTAGCGCGGAATCTCGGGCCGGGAACGGCAGGGTGGGACGCAAGGCGGCATGATGCCGGCACGATGCGACCCGCCGGCGACATTATCGTCGCTGGCCGTTCCCGCCGTCTCGTCGCGCGTCAAGCCGCATCGAAGGAAAATCCCGATCGCTCAAAAACATAAGCGCCGCCCATTGGGGGCGGCTGCGTCGCGCGACTATGCAAAACCGGCCCGGCCCTGTCAATTGCGCCTGACCTGGAGCCCGTCCCAACGGCCTTGCCCCGCAAGCCGTTGGGATAAAACGGCCTCCATTCTAAAAGCGAGAGACGGATTCACCGATCAGTGTGTAGGCCCCTGATCGGATCCGGCTCTCGCGGCAGCGTTGCCGATTGGACTCACTGCCGGACCATCTGCGGCGATTGGCTGGGGAAAAGCCGAATTAGGATTCGGTGACTCTTGTGGCCGAGTCAGGCCATCTTGTATGGTCTTTTTCGTCAGATACGACATCTCGTGCGGCGTCTCCAGTATCGTCAGTTCCGGGCGTAACGGCTTCCGTTTTGTGACGGACGCTGCCGGTATCGGATTCCGCCATGATCTCTCCCTATGCCTCGCCGGCCCGCTGGCGAAGCATGACGAAGACAGGTGCAACCCCATGACCGAAGCCGGAGCCTGGACCGACGAACGCGTCGAACTGCTCAAGAAGCTCTGGAATGACGGCCTGAGCGCGAGCCAGATCGCCGCCGAGCTCGGCAATGTCACGCGTAACGCCGTCATCGGGAAGGTTCATCGTCTCGGCCTGTCCGGCCGGGCCAAGAGCCCCGGCTCGGCCGCGCCGCGCCCGCGCAAGCCGGCAGCCCGCCCGCCGAGCCATCCGGCCGGCCACCAGAGCAGCGGCAGCGCCGGGCTGACCCGCGGCAACACCGCGCTCGCCCCGCAGTTCGCGCCCGAGATCGAGGCCGAAGCTCAGGTCGAGCGCGAGCCGGCGCCGGCCGAGGACGTGGTCGTGCCGTTCTCCGAGCGGGTCACGATCATGGACCTGCGCGAGTATATGTGCCGCTGGCCGATGGGTGATCCGACCTCGCCGGAATTCCGCTTCTGCGGCGGCCGCAGCGCCACCGGCCTGCCCTATTGCGCCTATCACGCCCGCATCGCCTACCAGCCTGCGGCAGACCGCCGGCGCGACCGCAACAAGGCCATCCGCGCCTGAGCCGGCGGCACGATCGGATACTGAAAGCCGGCCTTCGCGGCCGGCTTTTTCATGGGCGGAACCATAGGGATCGGCCGATGACGACCTTCGCGATCTATGCAGGCGCAGCGCTGGCGGAAATCGCAGGCTGCTTCGCCTTCTGGGCCTGGCTCAAGCTCGATAAGCCAGTCTGGTGGCTGCTGCCGGGGCTCGTCTTCCTCGCAGCCTTCGCCTGGCTGCTGACCCTGGTCGACAGCCCAGCCGCCGGGCGCGCCTTCGCCGCCTATGGCGGCGTCTACATCATGGCGTCGCTGGCCTGGATGGCGCTGGTCGAAAAGGTCGCGCCGGATCGCTACGATCTGGCAGGCGCCACGCTCTGCCTCGCCGGCGCGGCGGTGATCATCGCCGCGCCACGCTGACGGAAGCGCTCAACTTCGCGCAAACGTCTCGTCGAAGGCGTAGCCGGCGCCGCGCACGGTGCGCAGCGGGTCCTTGGCGTTGGCGGGCGTGATCGCCTTGCGCAGGCGCCCGACATGGACGTCGACGGTGCGCTCGTCGATATAGACGTCGCGGCCCCAGACGGCATCGAGCAATTGCGCCCGCGAATAGACCCGGCCCGGCGCCTGCATCAGGAATTCGAGCAGGCGGAACTCGGTCGGCCCGAGATGCAGTTCGGCCCCGGCGCGGCGGACGCGCCGCGTCGTGCGGTCGAGCTCGAGATCGCCGGCCGCGAGCAGACCAGCGACATGGCCGGGCTTGGCGCGGCGCAGCAGCGCCTGGATGCGGGCGATCAGCTCGGGCAGCGAGAACGGCTTGACGACATAGTCGTCGGCGCCGGTGGCGAGGCCGCGCACGCGCTCGGTCTCCTCGCCGCGGGCGGTCAGCATGATGATCGGCACGCGCTCGGTGTCGCGGCGGGTGCGCAGACGCCGGCAGAGCTCGATGCCGGAGAGGCCGGGCAGCATCCAGTCGAGCAGGACGAGATCGGGCGTATGGTCGCGCAGATGCAGTTCAGCGTCGTCGCCGCGCGCCACGCTGTCGACCTCGAAGCCCTCGGCCTCGAGATTGTAGCGCAGCAGCAGGGTGAGCGGCTCCTCGTCCTCGACGATCAGGATGCGTGCAGGCATTGCGTCTCGCTTTCGCTCAACCGCCCGCCGGTTCAGCCATTGGCTGCCGGCAGGTCGACGAGGATGTTGGTGGTGTCGAGCTTCGGCCGGTTCTCGTCCATGGACTGGCCGGTGACGAGGTAGTGGATGGTCTCGGCGATGTTGGTGGTGTGGTCGCCGATGCGCTCGACGTTCTTGGCGCAGAACAGCAGGTGCGTGCAGAAGGTGATGTTGCGCGGATCCTCCATCATATAGGTCAGGAGCTCGCGGAACAGCGAGGTGTAGAGCGCGTCGATCTCGTCGTCGCGGCGCCAGACCTCCATGGCCTTCTGCTCATTGCTGGCGGCATAGGCGTCGAGCACGTCCTTGAGCTGGGCCTGGACCAGGCGGCTCATATGCTCGAGGCCGACGACGGCGCGATGGGGCGGCGAGAACTGGCCGGAGATCGCGACGGCGCGCTTGGCGATGTTCTTGGCGAGATCGCCGACGCGCTCGATGTCGGCGGCGATGCGGATCGCCGAGATCAGCTCGCGCAAGTCGTTGGCGAGCGGCTGGCGCCGGGCGATGGTCAGCACCGCCTTCTCCTCGACCTCGCGCTGGAGATTGTCGAGGCGCTGGTCGGCGCTGATGATCTTCTGGGCCAGCGCGGTGTCGCGGCGCACCAGCGCCACGGTGGAGTCGCCGAGCATGCGCTCGGACATGCCGCCCATCTCGGCGATGCTGCGACGCAGCCCTTCGAGATCGGCATCATAGGAGCGGACGATATGGTCGGACATCGGGGCGTATCCTTCGGGGCTGGCCGACGATTTCAGGACGTCAGCCGAAACGGCCGGTGACGTAGTCCTGCGTCTGCTTCTTGTGCGGGTTCATGAAGATGGTGTTGGTGGCGTCGAACTCGATGACCTCACCGAGATACATGAAGGCGGTGTACTGCGAGATGCGCGCCGCCTGCTGCATGTTGTGGGTGACGATGACGATGGTGAAGTCGCTCTTCAGCTGCTCGAGCAGGTCTTCGATCTTGCCGGTCGAGATCGGGTCGAGCGCCGAGGTCGGCTCGTCGAACAGGATGACCTCGGGCTTCTGGGCGATGGTGCGGGCGATGCACAGGCGCTGCTGCTGGCCGCCGGAGAGGCCCATGCCGGAGCTCTTCAGCTTGTCCTTGACCTCGTCCCAGAGCGCGGAGCGGCGCAGCGCGCCCTCGACACGATCGTCGAGCTCGGACTTCGGCGGCTTCTCGTAGAGGCGGATGCCGAAGGCGACATTGTCGTAGATCGACATCGGGAACGGCGTCGGCTTCTGGAAGACCATGCCGACGCGCGAGCGCAATTCGTTCACGTCGACGTCGTTGCCGATGATGTTGCGGCCGTCGAGCAGGATCTCGCCGGTGGCCTTCTGCTCGGGATAGAGCGAATAGATGCGGTTGAAGATGCGCAGCAGGGTCGACTTGCCGCAGCCCGAGGGGCCGATCAGCGCGGTGACGTGGCGGTCACGGAAGTCGAGATTGATGTTCTTCAGCGCCTTGTGCTCGCCGTAATAGAAATCGAGGTTCTTGACGGCGATGCGAACGGGAGCTTCGGCGTCCAGCGTCTGCGGGCTCAGTTCAAGGGTCGAAAGCATCTGCATGGTCCTTCCGATCGGACGCTGTTCACTTGCCGCCGCGCACGATGCGCCGGGCGATGATGGAAAGCACGAGGATTGAGACGGTGATGATCAGCGATCCCGCCCAGGCGAGCTGCTGCCAGTTCTCGTAAGGGGCGGAGGCGAACTGGTAGATCGTCACCGGCAGATTGGAGACGCCGCCGATCAGGTTGGGCGAGAACCAGAAATTGTTGTTGAGCGCGGTGAAGATCAGCGGCGCGGTTTCGCCGGCGATGCGGGCGAGCGCCAGCAGGATGCCGGTGACCATGCCCGACTTGGCGGCGCGCCAGGTCACCGAGGTGATGACGACCGAGGGCGGGGCGCCGAGCGCGGCGCCGGCCTCGCGCAGCGAGCCGGGCACGAGGCGCAGCATGTCCTCGGTGGTGCGCACGATCACCGGGATCGCGATGATGCCGAGCGCGACGCCGCCGGCCCAGCCGGAATAGCCGCGGAACGGCTCGACCAGGATCACATAGACGAACAGGCCGATTAGGATCGAGGGCGCCGAGAGCAGGATGTCGTTGATGAAGCGGATGAGGTCGGCGAGCTTCGAAGCCTTGCCGTATTCGGCGAGATAGGTGCCGGCGAGCACGCCGATCGGCGTCGCCACGGCGATGCCGAGGAAGGTCAGCACGATCGAGCCGACGATGGCGTTGGCGAGACCGCCGCCCTCGGTGCCCGGTCCGGGCGTGACCTGGGTGAAGGTCGAGGCGGAGAGCCCGCCCAGACCCTTCACGATCAGCATCCCGAGAATCCAGAACAGCACGACGATCGCGATCAGGGTAAAGCTCGTCGCGATGACCTTCATCATCCGGTCGGCAGTGCGGCGGGCCGGGCGCACCCGGCCCCATTCGACATGCGGGGCGGTCATGGTCTTGGTGGATGTCGCCATGGTCATGGGTCCAGCTCCGCTCAGTAGCGCTTCACCCGCGCGACCAGGAGGCGCGCGATGACGAGGACGACGAAGGTGACGAAGAACAGGATGCAGCCGAGCGCGATCAGCGAGTTCAGCTGCAGCCCGAGCGCCTCGTTGAACTCATTGGCGATGCGCGAGGCGATGGTCGAGCCGGGATCCATGACCGAGGAAGAGAGCCGGTTGGCGTTGCCGACGACGAAGGTCACCGCCATGGTCTCGCCCAGCGCCCGGCCGAGACCGAGCATGATCGCTCCGATGATCGAGACGCCGGCCTGCGGCACCAGGACATGGCGCACCACTTCCCAGGTCGTCGCGCCGATGCCGTAGGCGCTCTCGCGCAGCACCGACGGGATCTGGTCGAGCATGTCACGGGTGATCGAGGCGATGAAGGGGATGATCATGAAGGCCAGGATGATCCCGGCGGTCAGGATGCCCAGGCCCGAAGGCGAGCGCGAATACAGGACCGTGCCGATGATCGGCATGCCCTCGACGATGTTCGAGAGCGGGATCTGGACATAGGCCGCGAACAGCGGCGCGAAGACGAACAGCCCCCACATGCCGTAGATGATCGAGGGCACGGCGGCGAGCAGCTCGATCGCGGTCGAGACCGGCTGCTTGAACCAGGGCGGGGCCAGCTGGGTCAGGAAGACGGCGATACCCAGCGAGAGCGGAACGCCGACGACGAGCGCGATCAGCGCGGTCGAGAGGGTACCGACGATGGCCGGCCAGGCACCGTACTGCTCGTTCTGAGTGTCCCAGACGCTGGAGGTGATGAAGCCGAAGCCGAATTCGCGGAAGGCGGGCCAGCCGCCTACGACCATCGAGAGCATGATGCCGGCGAGCAGCACCAGCACGAACAGCGCCGCCAGGAAGCTGGCATTGCGGAAGATGAGATCGAAGGTCCCCATCGGGGTCTTGCGCACCGGTGCACTCGGCACGGCGAACTGATCGGTCACGGCAGACATCCGTGGTTACTCCGGTCTCGAAAGGCGACTATCGGGGCGAAACGAGCTCTGGTCGTCGCGGAAGCGGGGGCCCTTGTCCGGCCCCCGCCCCGTATCGTCACGCGGAAGCGATCAGAAGATCGGCTTGCCCGCCGGGTCGGTCACGCCCTTCCAGGCGTTGCGGACCTGATCCTTGACGTTGGCCGGCAGCGGCACGTAGTCGAGATCGAGCGCGAGCTGGTCGCCGCTCTTATAGGCCCAGTCGACGAACTTCAGCGCGGCCTGCACCTCTTCCGGCTTCTCGGGCTTGGCGTGCACGAGCAGGAAGGTGGCGGAGGTGATCGGCCAGGCGTTGGCGCCCTTCTGGTTGTTCAGCGAGATGCCGAAGCCGGGAGCCTCGTTCCAGTTGGCGTTGGCGGCAGCGGCCTGGAAGGCCTTGTCGTCCGGCGCCGGGAAGTTGCCGTCGGCGTTCTTGACGAGGGCGTGGGCGAGCTTGTTCTGCTTGGCATAGGCATACTCGACATAGCCGATCGAGTTGGCGACCTGCTTGACCGAGGCCGAGACGCCCTCATTGCCCTTGCCGCCGATGCCGACCGGCCACTGAACGGCCGTGTTGGTGCCGATCTTCGACTTCCAATCGGCCGAGACCTTGGAGAGGTAGTCGGTGAAGACGAACGTCGTGCCCGAGCCGTCCGAACGGTAGACCGGGTTGATGTTGGCGTCGGGCAGCTTCAGGTCGGCGTTCAGCGCCACGATCTTCGGATCGTTCCACTTCTTGATGTTGCCGAGATAGATCTCGGCGATCAGCTCGCCCGAGAGCTTGAGCTTGCCGGGCTCGACGCCGGCGATGTTGATGGCGGGGACGACGCCGCCCATCACGGTCGGGAACTGGATCAGGCCGTCCTTGGTCAGCTCCTCGCCCTTGAGCGGGGCGTCGGTGGCGCCGAAGGCGACGGTCTTCGCCTTGATCTGGCGGATGCCGCCACCCGAGCCGATCGACTGGTAGTTCAGGCCGACGCCGCTCTCCTTCTTATAGGCCTCGGCCCACTTCGAATAGATCGGGAAGGGAAAGGTCGCGCCGGCGCCAGTGATGTCGGCAGCCTGGGCAGCGCCCGTCAGGCCGATGGCAGCGGCCGTGAGAATGAGAAGTTTGCGCATCAGATGTCCTCTTTCGGATCGCAAGTGCAGCGGCCCTGCTAGAACACCGGCTGTATGACAACTGGATGACACATCGTCATGAAAGTGGACCGGCCGTCGTCACAAATCGTTAACGGGCCGCGTCGCGCAGGCGCGGCAGGATCGCCCGGAAGGTCGCGCCCTGGCCGACCACACTCTCGATCGTCAGGCGGCCGCGATGGCGCAGGACGATGTGCTTGACGATGGCGAGGCCGAGGCCGGTGCCGCCCGCCTCGCGGCTCGCGGCGGTGTCGACGCGATAGAAGCGCTCGGTCAGGCGCGGCAGGTGCTCCGGCGCGATGCCCGGCCCGTCGTCGCGCACGCTGAGGCTGGCCTCCTCGCCGGAGATCGCGACGGTGATGCCGACCTCGCCGCCGCGCTGGCCGTATTTGATCGCGTTCTCGACCAGGTTCTCCATCAGCCGCAGCAATTCGTCGCGGTCGCCGGCGACGGTAACGGGCTGCTGCGGCACGTCGAGCTTCAGCGTCACCTCGCGCTCGCGTGCCATCAGCACGAGGGAGTCCAGTATCTCGCGGGCGATGCTGGAAAGATCGACCGGCGTCTCCGGCGCGAGATGGGCGCGCAGTTCGATGCGCGAGAGCGAGAGCAGATCATCGACGAGACGGGCCATACGCAGGCCCTGCTCGCGCATGATCGTCAGAAAGCGGTCGCGGGCGACGGCGTCGTTGCGGGCCGGCCCCTGCAGCGTTTCGACAAAGCCGAGCACGGAGGCGAGCGGCGTGCGCAGTTCATGGCTGGCATTGGCAACGAAATCGACACGCATGCGCTCGGTCATGCGCTGCTCGCTCAAGTCCTCGAACGTGAGGAGCACGGCCCGGCGCCAGCCGCTGCCGGCAAGCGCGGCGATATGGATGCGGAAGGTGCGCTCGACCGGCACGCGCTCGATCAGCTCGACGGCGCGGCGGCCGCCATGGCGCGAGACCTGCTCGATCGCATCGATCAGATCTGGGTCGCGCATCACCAAAGCGAGCGGCTTGCCCTTGGCGAGCGCAGTCACCAGCGCCGGCGCGGTCGGGCTCAGCGCCTGGATCACGCCCTGCGGGTCGAGCAATACGGCGGGGACGCCGATGGCCTCGATCAGCGCCGCCGTGACCGGCGCCTTTGGGTCGACCAAAGCGTGCATGCGGCTCCTGCCTTCCGATGCGTGATCTGCGGCGAGGCGTCATAGGCCGGAGCGGTGGTGCAGCGCAATTGCCTCCGCGAGATTGAGTGCTATTCGCCGGCGATGGAAGCCTACAGGCCGACACCCGGCATGCCTGGAGACTGGATGCCGCCGAGGAGCTGGATCAGCTCGGCCTGGCGGCGCACGCCTGTCTTGGCGAAGACGGATTTGAGCTGGCCCCGCACGGTTTCCGGCCGGATCTTGTGGGTGCTGGCGATGCCGGCGACCGTGCCGCCCGACAGGAGCAGCCGCGTGACCTTGGCTTCCGCCGGGCTGAGATCGAACAGGGCTTCGAGGATGGCGGCGGACGGCGCCGCCCCGCGCCCGACTTCGGTGAGGTAGAACAGCTGGGCCGCGCCGGAGAAGATGTCGAGCCCGGCCCGCCTGAGCGGAACCAGATGCGCGACGAAGGCGGGCCGCCCGGCAGTCGCTCGGATCGGGAACGACAGGCCGGCATCCCCGGCCACGTCGAGATGCAGTTGCAGGCGCTTGTTCGCCATGGGATCGGACAGGCGCACGCGGTCGAAGGCGCCGATGTCGAATGCTCCGCAGGCGGTGATCAGCTCATTGGCCGCGAGCACGCTGTGGCGTCCGGTGATGATCGCCGCCGGCAGGCCGATCAGCTCCAGTGCCGCGACGCTGGCGCGCGCCCGTTCGAGGCCGAGGCGCGCCGCGATGATCGAGGCCCGCGCCAGATGAGGGCGGAACTGGTCGAGCGCCGCGGCCGTCTCGCGCGGAACCGGGCCGTCGGCATAGAGGCGCTCGATCGAGAAGACGATGCTGTCGCCGCTGGTCGAACGGATCGAGGTGCCGACGCACCAGCCCCAGCCGCGCGGTCTGAGGAAATCGCGATAGAACGGATCCTGTTCGAGCTCTTCGGGCGCGATCGCGTCGAGATCGGTCAGGAAACGCGGTTCATAGAGCGGGACCAGGCGCTTGCCCCGCAGATTGTCCGCGACGAAGGGCGAAGCGACCCATTCGGCCGTGACATCCTGGATGGCTCGCGACGCGGTCCACTGGAACCGGTTCGGCGAGGCCGCGAACAGAATCGTGCCGACACCGCCGGCGCGCGCCGCCAGGTGGTCGAGCACACCAGCCCATCGCTCCGGCACGACGGCAGCCTCGTAGATCTCGTCGATGAGGTTGGTCGCGTCCACCGCTTACCCCGGGCCGGCAGCTTCCTCGACACGGGCCCGGCGGAGTCGAGGTGGCATCCGACCCGCAGCCGCGTCAAGGAGATTTGCCCGATCAAGGCTGGTGAAGCGGCGTCAGATCTCGTGCCGCCGGATGCGCCGGATCATCTCGTTCAGCGCCAGCAGCACCAGCGCCAGGATGAACGGCAGGATGTAGTAGATGATGCGGAAGAGCAGCAGCGCGCCCAGCACCTGCTCGAAAGGCAGGCGGCTGAGCGCGATCAGCATCGTCGCCTCGAAGACGCCGAGCCCACCCGGCGCATGGCTGGCGATGCCGATCAGGCAGGCGAAGATATAGGCCGCCAGGAAGCTCTCATAGGGCAGGTTGTGGCCGCCCGGCAGCAGCACATAGAGCACGGCGGCGGCGGCGCAGACCTCGGCGGCGCCGAGCAGCATCTGCGCCAGCGTGACGCCCAGGCCCGGCAGGGGCAGGTTCCAGCCGCTGACCCGCAAGGTGCGCTCGCCGGTCGCGACCCAGAAGAGATAGCCTGCCGTGCCGAGCGCCACGGCGGCGCCCACCGCCTGGATCACCAGCGGCGAGGTCCGCGCCAGCACGGCGACCGATTCCGTCGCGTAGAACAGGCTGGCGCAGAGGATCATGCCGAGGCCGAGCCAGAAGGTCAGGCCGGCGATGACGGTGAGGCTCGCGACCTCCGAGGCGCGCACGCCCTTGGCCGAATAGACCCAGTAGCGCACGGTGCCGCCAGTCACGATCGGGAAACCCAATGTGAAGGCGACGGAATAGCTGGTGAAGGAGGCGAGCGCCGTCGTCCGGTAGGGAATCGACAGGCCGAGCCGGCGCAGCGCCAGCGCATCATAGCCAGTGAGCAGCAGATAGCTCAGCGCGGTGAAGCCGAGCGCGAGCAGGAGCTGGCGCTGGCTGGCATTGGCGAAGGCACGGGCGAGCTCGCCCGGCTCGATCTCGCGCACGATGTAGTAGAGCACCACCAGCGAGGCGACGAAGATCACCGAAGAGGCGAGCGGACCAAGCCACCACCAGCGGCTGCGCTTGCGCAGCGGCATTCCTGGCTCGTGCGGGCCGAAGGACATCGATGCTCTTGTCGGGTTGCGCCCGCACGCAGAATGCGGCGGGCAAGGCGGGTTGCTGGCGACTGGCCTGACGGCCGGACCCGAGAGATAGCGCCTTCGCCGCGATGCACAAGACAGGACGACGCGGCGAATGCGCGCCATGAGGCCGGCGCAGGACGCGCCGGCCGCTTTGTGGCGATCGTCACATGGTGGTCAGCCCTGCGCCTCCATCGCCTCCCGGAAGAAGGCCTCGGGATCGTCGATCTCGACCAGCCGCCGCCTTTCGATCCGCCAGAAGCGGTTGCCGACGGCCCGGACGAAGCTGCGGTCATGCGAGACCAGGAGGCAGCTGGTGTCGCCGGCATTCAGTTCGGCCTCCAGCGCCTCCTGCCCCTCGATGTCGAGATGGTTGGTCGGCTCGTCCAGCAGGTAGAAATTCGGCCTGGCGAGGCGCAGCGCCAGCATGGCGAGCCTTGCCCTCTGCCCGCCTGAGAGCGCGCCGATCGGCCCGGCCTGGCGATCGATGGCGATGCCGGCTCCCGCAAGCAGGCCCCGCGCCGGCTGGTCGCCGACATCGAAGCGCCGGCTGATCAGCCCGTGCGGCGTGTCGGCATCGGGCAGTTCGGCAAGGCTCTGGCTGGCATGACCGAGCACCAGCGAAGGTGTCGCCCTGATCCCCGCCCGATCCTCACCGCGAATGGCGGCATGGAGCATGGCGATGAAGCGCGACTTGCCGGCGCCATTGAGGCCGAGCAGCACGATGCGGTCGCCTGGGCTGACCCAGCGCTTGCCCGTCCTGAACAGCAGCCGTCCGTCCGGCGTCTCGACCGCGACGTCGTCGAGCTCGACCAGCGCCCGCACATGCGTCGCGCTGCTGGCGAGCCTGATCGCCCCGGCGAAGCGCTCGCGATGGGCGGGACGCGCCGTCGCTTCGAGCTCGTCGGCCCGCCGCTTCAATTGCTTGGTCTTGCTCAGCAGGAGGTCGCTGCCGGAATTGATCCCGAGATTGTTCAGCTTCGCCGCCTGCCGCCGCATCTGCTGGACGGCCTTGAGGTCGCGCTCGTGCTGGCGCGCCGTCGCGGCGTCGGTCTCATCAAGCGCTGCACGCGCCGGCGAATAGGGCAGCGCGAACAGTTGCGAGCGCTCCTGGCGCAGAAACAGCGTGCGGTTGGTGGTCGCGTCGAGGAAAGCACGGTCATGACTCGACAGGATTACGGCAACGTCGCGCGGCAACGCGGCGAGCCAGCTTTCCAGCAGGCCGATGCGCGCGAGGTCGAGATGGTTCGTCGGCTCGTCGAGCAGGAGAAGGTCCGGCTCGGCGATGCCGGCGCGGGCGAGCAGGACCAGCCGTTGCCAGCCGCCACTCAATTGCCCGAGCGGGCGGCGGCGCAACTCCGTCGGTACGGACAGCGTGTCGAGGGCGACCTCGACGCGCCAATGCTCGCTCTCGCGCTGGTCGGCCGGCAACCGGTCGAGCAGCACTTGGTCGACGGGCTGCTGCAGCAGTTGCGGCGGCGCGTCCTGTTCGACATGGCCGATGCGCAGGCCGCGCGAGCGGATGATCTCGCCGGCTGATGGTTCGAGCGAACCGGCGAGGCAGCGCAGCAATGTCGACTTGCCGCGGCCATTGGCGGCGACAAGGCCGAGGCGGTCGCCGACGACGAGGGAGAAGGAGAGATCGGAGAACAGGGGTGCGCCCAGCGTGACGCCGAGATTGCGCAGGGTGATCAGGGTCATGGTCGTCTCGGAACTGCCCGAGCCGCGCGCCGTCATTCGGCCGGGGGTCCTTGCCCCGAGCACTACGAATGCGGAACGCCTGGCTCGATGAGGGGATGGACGCAGCTGACCGAGCTCCGGGCTCGAAGACGCTACGCCCTCACGAAGGGCAGACCTGGACGATAACCTGAGGAAACGCCTGTGCGGTCAGCCCTGCAAGCTGGCTTGCAGGGCCTGGACGGGGCCGCGCTGACGATGGTGACGAAAGAACGTGATCACGCAGCCCTCCTTGGTTGGTATGGGGCGATGGGACGGAATTAGCGCCGTTCAGCGACCGGCGCAACCGCTTCAGGCGGTCTTGCGGAAGACCCGGAGCGTCTTGAACTCGCCGATCTCCTCGACCGGGCGCGACCTGGCCCAGTCCTCGATGATCGGCTTGGCCGCCTCATAGGCGAAGGAGCCGGTATAGAACAGGATATGGCCGCCGGCATCGGTCTGGTCGGTGAAGAGCTGCATCACCTCGAGATCTGTCAGCGCGCCATAGGCGTCGTTCTTCTCGCTGCGGAACTCGCAGGAGTGGAACAGCGTGACGATGTCGAAGCGCGGCAGCAGCCGGGCATTGCTGGTGTAGATGTCGCCGAAATAGGCGCTGTAGCTCTTGGTGATCGTCGGATTGTCGATCGCGAGCTTGACGAAGGCCTCGTACTCCTTGGGCGAAGCTGTGATCCCGAGCACGGTGCTGTCCAGCTCCGGCTCGGCGCAGCGGATGCCGACATAGTGATGGCCGCCGGTACCGAAATGATAGATGCGCTTGCCCGTTAGGCCCTGCTCTTCCAGCCATTCGACGAAATGCACGTCGCAGGGGCACTGCTCGACCCGCAGGCCCCAATAGACGTCCCAGATGTTCAGCATGCGTTTGACTCCGTTTCGGAAAAGGCCGGCCGGCCGGCGCGGATGAGTGGATTGGTTTGACCGTCAGCCGCCGACCTCGACCCATGTCGCCGGGCGCGGCATGTCGGACGCGGCGATGCGGGCAACCCCGCCGGCGCGGCGCATGGTGAGGTGATGGTCGGCCGCCTCGCTGAAGCCGGGGCTCTGGCCGATCAGCAGCATCACCGCCTGCGGCCGCGCCACCCGCAGCCGGGAGAGCAGTTCGAGCGCCGCTTCGATCTCGAGCCCGCTCGTGGCTTCGTCGAGCACGAGGATATCGGGCTTAGCGAGTTCGGCCCGCGCCAGAGCGAGGCGCTGGCGGTCACCGGTGGTCAGCGCCTTGTCCCAGTCGCGTGACACATCCAGCTGAGGCACGAGGCCGGGCAGGCCGTATTGCCGCAAGACGGCCTCCGCCTGCACGGTGCCGTGGTCGCCGAGCGGATCGAGCACAGCCCGCAGGCTACCCTCCGACAGGTGCAGATGCTGCGGCAACACGGCGATGCGTGCGCCGTCCGGCAGCGCCACCGCGCCGCGCCCCCAGGGCCAGAGCCCTGCGACGGCCTGGATCAGGGCGGCCTTACCATGCCCCATCTCGCCGGCGACGTGCAGCGTCGCGCCAGCCGGCAGCGCCGTCGAGACATCGGCAAGCAAGGTGCGGCCGTCGCGATCGGTCAGAGTCAGGTCGTCCAGCCGCAGGCCCCCGTCTTCGCTGGCGAGGACGGCAATGTCGCTCTCGGCCGCGCCAGCCTCGATCGCGCCGAGCGCGACGGCGAGTTCGTCGACCCGCCGGGCCGAAGCCAGCCATTCGGCGATGCGCATGAAGTTGTCGAGCACCCAGTTGAAGGCGTTCTGCACGGCGACGAAGGCGGCGGCGACCTGGACGACATCGCCGAGCGACATCTCGCCGGAGAGGTATTTCGGCGCCGCCAGCAGCAGCGGCACCACCGGCACGAGCGCGCCGCTGCCATTGGTGATCCAGGTCAGCCGCCCGCGCTGGCGGATCATCGCGAGCCAGCGCGTGACCAGCGTGTCGTAGGTCGCGGCGACGGCGCGGCGCTCGCCGGTCTCGGCGCGCGAGAGCGCGATCGTCTCGCCATGGTCGCGGATGCGCATCAGCGAGAAGCGCAGGCGCGCCTCGCCCTCGTTGCGCGCGGCGATCAGGCGCGGCAGCGGCCGGCCGACCCAGGTGATCAGGCCGGAGACCAGCACCGCGTAGATGATCGCCGCCAGGACCATATAGGCCGGGATCTCGAAGGGGACGCCATGGGCCTCGACGCTGAGCGAGCCGCCGATCGACCAGAGGATGCCGATGAAGGTGATCGCGGTGATGACGGCCGAGAGCAGGCCGATGGCGAAATCGACCACCGGCTCGGTGGCCCAGCGGACATCGTCGGCGATGCGGTATTCGGGATTGGCCGGCTCGTAGCCGGAGAGGCCGAGGCGGTAGAAGCGGCGCTCGCCGATCCAGCCATCGGCGAGCTTTCCGGTGACATAGGCGCGCCAATGGACCTGGAATGTCTCGCGCGAGATCAGGATGATGACGCCGAGGCCCGCCGCGATCAGCACCAGCACGGGGAAGACCGCCATGGCGATCAGCGCGCTCTCGCCGTCCTTCTTCTCGAGCGCATCGAAGAACCAGCCGTTCCAGCGGTTGACGGTGACGTTGGCGAAGACGGAGAGGATGATCGCGCTCGCCAGCGTCAGCGACCAGAGCCAGGCCCGGCCGGCGGTGCCGCCGCGCCAGAAGCCGCCGGTGAGGCGGGCGAAGCTTTTTGTGACCTGCCAGTCGGATGGCGGGCCGGCAGGCACGGTGTTCGGATCGACGGCCTTCAGCACAGTCGAGTGATCCCCCCGGATCGCGGCATCGGAAGCGGCACCAGCCGGGTTTTCCCGGTTCAGATGCCGCCAGCATGCCGGTTAGCCGGCCGGGGATGAACTGCGGCTGAATGAAGTCGGCGCTCCATTCAGCCTGCACCGCCTCATACCGCCGCGTCCGCCGGCTCGCCGAGCAGCTTCGCCAGCGCCTCGAGCAATTCGCGCGAGCCTTCTTCGCGCTGGATCGGAGCATCCTTGCCGTCGAGATAGGCGCCCTGCTCGGTGAAGACGAACCTCGTGCCGGTGCCCTCGGGCACGAATTCCATGGTCAGCAGCGAGCCCGAGAGCGGTGTGCCGTCGATCGTCATGGTGTAGGCGAGGATGATGCGCTCGTTCGGCTGGATCACCTGATAGACGCTGTCATTGGTGATCGGCGGGCCGCCCTGGAAGCGGAAGCGGCTGCGCTCATGGCCGCCGACGCGGAAATCGACATCGAACTGCTCGACCTCCCAGCCCTCGCCCTCGGCGAACCAGCGGCGCTTCTGGGAGGGATCGGAAAAGGCCGCGAAGACACGGGCCGGGGATGCGGCATAGGTGCGCTCGATGGTGAAGCTGGCATGGACGACGGGATTGGCAGTCATGATCGTTTCCTTTCAGTGATCGTGAGAGTGACGCGGCCGGCCTAGCGGGAGAGCTCGGCATCGCCGGGATTGCGCGGGAAGAACTGGAAAAAGGGCTCGGCCTCGGCCAATACGCGAGCAAAGGAAGGCCTTGTCCGCAGGCGCTCGAAATAGGCAGCGAGGCGCGGATAGCTGCTCTGGAAGGAGACACAACGCTCGGCATAGAACAGGGCCGGCGCGGCCGAGCAGTCGGCCATGGTGAAGCGCTCGCCGGCGGACCAGCTTCGATCACCCAGCTCGGCCTCCAACACGCCATAGGCGCGCTTCAGCATCTCCTTCGCCTCATCGACACCGAGCGGATCCTTGCTCTCGGCGGGCCGGATGCGGTCGAGCACGATCTTCTGCATCGGACTGGTCACATAGAGGTCGAAGAAGCGGTCGAGCCGGCGGATGTCGAGCGCCGCGACCGGATTCTCCGGCAGCAACGCCTCCGGGCCGGCACGGTGCAGAGCGAGATATTCGATGATGACGCTGCTCTCGGGCACCAGCCGCGCGCCGTCTGCCAGCAGCGGGAACTTGCCCATCGGCCAGAGCGCGAGGAAGTCGGCGCGCTCACCGGGATCGCCGAGATTGACCAACTTCGGCGTGAACGGCGTGCCGTTCTCATAGAGCGCCACCAGCACCTTCTGGCAGTAGCAGGAGAGCGGGTGGAAATAGAGCGTCAAAGACATGACTGGTCCTTCCTGCGCCCAGGGTGGCGCGGGTTGAAAAGATCAAAGCTGATGGAAACGTCAGGAGGGGGTGGCTTGCCGCGCCAATTCCTCAGCGAGCCGGTCGAAGCCGATACCGGTGCCCTGCTCACGCATCTGCGGATTGTCATGGCCGTCGAGGAAGACGGCCTGCTCGGTGAAGACGAGGCGGGTGCCAGCGCCCTCGCCGCGGAATTCCAGCGTCGCCAGCGAGACCGAGAGGCGCAGTTCGTTGCGAAACATCTCGTAGGAATAGACGAGGCGCTCATGCGGCACGATCTCGTGATAGATCGCCCGCATCGCATAGATGCCATCCGGCCCTGGGGCGCCCCGCATCGTCTCGAAGCCGCCCTCGCGGAAATCGAGGGTGTACTCGCCGAGCCCGCCCTCGTCATGGCAGGTCGACCAGCGCCTTTTTGCGACCGGATCGGCAAAGGCGGCGAAGACTCGCGCCGGGCTCGTTCCGTAGCGGCGCTCGATGGTGAAATCGGCGTGGACGGCCGTCCGCTCGCTCATGCTCCGTCTCCTTCCTTCAGATCCTGCTCGGCGAGGAAAGCGCCGAGCCGGTCGAAACGTCGCTCCCAGAGGGCACGGCGCTCGCTGATCCAGCGCTCCGCCGCCCGCAGCGCCTGGGTGTCGAGCTGGCAGGTGCGGACCCGCCCGATCTTCTGCGTGCGCACCAGCCCGGATCCTTCGAGAACGGCGAGGTGCTGCACCACCGCCGACAGCGTCATCGCAAGCGGCGCTGCGAGCTCGCTGACGCTGGCCGGCCCCTCGCAGAGCCGCTGCACCATTTGCCGGCGGTTCGGGTCCGCCAGCGCCTGGAACATGAGATCGAGCTGGTCCGGTTGGTGAAGCATGAGCTTAAGTATCGTGGCGCCCGCCTCCTGTCCAGAAGAAACTTTAGAGGTCGCTAAAGTTTCTTCCGCGAGAAACCCGTCCGCGGCCGGCACATTGCTCAGGAGGGCCCGACCGGCTATGAATCCCGGCACGCTCCCTTTCGCCGCGTGCGCTTTTTTTGACCTGCGCCAGCCGCCGGAGCTTTGATCATGCGCATCGAGAACGATCCGAAACTCGACTTCCGCGACGTGCTGATCCGGCCGAAGCGCTCGACGCTCGGCAGCCGCGCCGAGGTCGACGTCAACCGGAGCTTCCGCTTCGCGCATACCGGCCGCGAATGGAGCGGCTTTCCGCTGATCGCCGCGAACATGGACGTGGTCGGCACCATGGCGATGGCACGCGCGCTCTTGAAGCACGGCGCCATGGTCGCCCTGCACAAGCACTACGACGCCGACGAGCTGATTGCCTTCTTCAAGGAGGAGGGATCGGCCAACGCCTTCTATTCGCTGGGCACCACCGATTCCGACCATGACAAGCTCAAGGCGGTGCATGCCAAGGCGCCGATCGACAAGATCTGCCTCGACGTCGCCAATGGCTACACCGAGAAATTCGTCGACACCGTCAAGGCGACGCGCGAGGCCTTCCCGAACGCAGCGATCATGGCCGGCAACGTCGTCACCGGCGACATGACGGAGGCGCTGATCCTGGCCGGCGCGGATATCGTCAAGGTCGGCATCGGTCCGGGCTCGGTCTGCACCACCCGCAAGATGACCGGCGTCGGCTATCCGCAGCTCTCGGCAATCATCGAATGCGCCGACGCCGCCCATGGCCTGAAGGGCCTGGTCTGCGGCGATGGCGGTTTGACCGTGCCGGGCGATGTCGCCAAGGCCTATGGCGGCGGCTCCGACTTCGTGATGATGGGCGGCATGCTCGCCGGCCATGACGAATGCGAGGGCGAAATCCGCTACGAGACCCATGACGGCGAGACCGTGCCGGTCGCGATGGTGTTCTACGGCATGTCCTCGGACACGGCGATGAAGAAATATTCCGGCGGCGTCGCCAAATACCGGGCCTCCGAGGGCAAGACCGTCGAGGTGCCCTATCGCGGCCCGGTCGAGGGCACGATGCAGGAGATCATGGGCGGGGTGCGCTCGGCGATGACCTATATCGGCGCGGTCCGGCTCAAGGAGATGCCGAAGCGCACCACCTTCATCATGGTCGGCAGCCAGCTCAACACCGTGTTCGGCAATTGAGCGCACCGGACGTCGCCATCATCGGCGCCGGCCCCGCCGGGCTGATCGCGGCCGAGAGGCTGGCGCTAGCCGGCCACAAGGTCGCGATCTACGAGCGGATGGCCTCGCCGGCGCGCAAGTTCCTGCTCGCCGGCCGCGGCGGGCTCAACCTGACGCATTCCGAGCCGCTCGACGCCCTGCTCGGCCGCTATGGCGAAGCCCGCCCTTGGCTTGAGCCGGCGATCCGCGCCTTCCCGCCGCAGGCGCTGCGCGACTGGGCCGACGGGCTCGGCGCGGAGAGCTTCGTCGGGTCGAGCGGGCGCGTCTTCCCCAAAGCGATGAAAGCCTCGCCGCTGCTGCGCGCCTGGCTGGCACGGCTCGACGGGCTCGGCGTGGGGCTGCATGCGGGCCGGCTCTGGACGGGATGGGACGAAGGCGGTGCGCTGCGGTTCTCCGTCCGCGGTGGCGGCGAGGAGATCGCGAGACCGCGCGCGACGCTGCTGGCGCTCGGCGGCGCGAGCTGGCCGCGGCTTGGCGGGGATGGGTCCTGGGTCGAATTGCTGGAGCGGAAAGGCGTCGCGATCGCGCCGCTGAGGCCGGCCAATGCCGGCTTCACCGTCGCCTGGTCGGCATTGATGCGCGATAAATTTGCCGGCTTACCATTGAAGCGGATCGCGCTGAGCTTCGCCGGACAGCGCGTCCTCGGCGAGGCGATGATCGATGCCGGCGGTATCGAGGGCGGCGCCGTCTATGCGCTGTCCGGCCCGCTGCGCGAGGCGATCGCCCGCGAGGGCGAGGCGATCCCAATGGTCGATCTGCGCCCCGATCTAACCGAGCCGGAGCTTGCTACCCGGCTGGCCAAGCGCCGCCCGGGCGAAACGCTGAGCAATCACCTGCGCAAGGCGGCCGGGCTGTCCCCGGTGGCGGCGGCAGTGCTGCGCGAGGCTGCGGGCGGACCGCTTCCGGCCGAGCCTGAAGCGCTTGCGCCCCTGATCAAGGCCGCACCCTTGCGCCTCACCGGCATGGCCTCGCTCGCCCGTGCCATCTCGAGCGCCGGCGGTGTCCGGGCCGGGGAGATCGATCCGGATTTCATGCTGAAGCGCCAGCCCGGCATATTTGTAGCCGGCGAAATGCTCGACTGGGAGGCGCCGACGGGCGGCTATCTGCTGCAGGCCTGCTTCGCCACCGGTGTCGCGGCGGCGGAAGGGATCGGACGCAGGCTCAGTTCAGCCGCTTGAGCTTGTAGAGCGCTTCCAGCGCCTCGCGCGGCGTCATCTCGTCGGGATCGAGCCCGGCGAGCGCCTCGCGCAATTCATCGGGACCGGCGGGCGGAGCTGCCGCCGGCGCGGGCTTTCTCATCTGCACCGCGAAGAGTGGCAGGTCATCGACCAGGGCCGCGACAGGCTTCTCGCGCTCGCTCTTCTCCAGCTCGGAGAGGATGGCGCGGGCGCGCTCAACCACGGCCGGCGGCAGGCCGGCAAGTTTTGCGACCTGGATGCCATAGGAGCGATCGGCGGCGCCCGGCACGACCTCGTGCAGGAAGACGACCTCGCCGTTCCATTCGGTGACGCGCACGGTGGCGTTGACGACGCGGTCGAGCCGCTCCGCCAGCGCCGTCAGCTCGTGATAATGCGTCGCGAACAGCGCCCGGCAGCGATTGGCCTCGTGCAGATGCTCGATCGCCGCCCAGGCGATCGAGAGACCGTCGAAGGTCGCGGTGCCACGGCCGATCTCGTCGAGGATGACCAAGGCGCGCGGGCCGGCCTGATTGAGAATCGCGGCGGTCTCGACCATCTCGACCATGAAGGTCGAGCGCCCGCGGGCGAGATCGTCGGCGGCGCCGACGCGCGAGAACAAGCGGTCGACCACGCCGATATGGGCGTTTTGCGCCGGCACGAAGGAGCCCATCTGGGCAAGCACGGCGATCAGCGCGTTCTGGCGCAGGAAGGTCGACTTACCGGCCATGTTCGGGCCGGTGATCAGGCAGATGCGACCATCTCGGCCTTTGCCTGCTGCCGAAAGCTCGCTGTCATTGGCGACGAAGGGCTGGCCCTGGCGCTTCAGCGCCGCTTCGACCACGGGATGCCGACCGGCCTTGATGGTGAAGGCGGCGCCGTCATCGACCTGCGGACGCGTCCAGCCGCCATCGATCGCAAGCTCGGCCAGGGCCGCCGCGACGTCGATCACGGCGAGCGCCTGCGCCGCCGCCTTGATCGGCTCGGCCTGCGCGAGGACCGCCTCCGTCAGGGCGGCGAAGATCGAGAGCTCCAGCTTCAGCGCCCGGTCGGCGGCTGAGGCGATCTTGGCCTCGAGCTCGCCGAGCTCGAGCGAGGAGAAGCGCATCGCATCCGACATGGTCTGGCGGTGCACGAAGACGGCGCGCCAAGGCTCTCTCAGGAAGTTCTCGCCGACGGCCTGCGGCACCTCGACGAAATAGCCGAGCATGGAATTATGCTTGATCCGCAGCGTCCGGCAGTCGGTCTCGGCGGCATAGCGCGCCTGCAATTGTGCGATCACCTTGCGCGAATCGACCTGGAGCAGGCGCAGTTCGTCGAGCGCGGGATCGAAGCCCTCGCGCACGAAGCGGCCATCGCGCTTCAGCAGCGGCAATTCGTCCGCGAGCGTCGTGGAGAGGCGGGTCGCAAGATCGGGATCGGTGCGGCCGAGCGCCAGCGCCGCCTCGCGCAATTCGTCAGGCAGATCGCCCTGGCGCAGCAGCGCAGCGGCGACACCGCGGGCGGCATCGAGCCCGGCGCCGAGCGCAGCGAGATCGCGCGGGCCGCCACGGTCGAGCGAGAGCCGGGCCAGTGCCCGGGCGATGTCGGGCACGCGCGACAGATCGCGCCGCAGCGCCTCGCGCAGCGAGGGCACTTCGACCAGCAGCGCGACGGCGTCATGCCGCCGGCCGATCGCCTCGGGATCGGTGAGCGGCCCGGCCAGGCGCTCGGCGAGCAGGCGGCTGCCGCCCGGCGTCTCCGTCCGGTCGATGGTGGCGAGCAGGCTGCCGGTGCGCTCGCCTGCGAGGGTACGGGTCAGTTCGAGATTGGCGCGGGTCGCCGCGTCGATCAGCATCGTCGCGCTCATGCCCTCGCGGACGGGCGGCGACAGAGGCGGGCGGGCTCCCCGCTGGGTGCGCTCGACATAGGCGAGCGCAGCCGCGGCAGCCGCGATCTCGGCGCGGCTGAAGGCGCCGAAGGCATCGAGCGTGGCGACACCGAAGAACTCCTTCAGCCGGCGTTCGCCGGAAGCCGGGTCGAGCCCCTCGCGTACCAGCGGCGTCACGGGAGCAGCGACATCGCGCCAGAATTCCCTGAGCTCGGGGTCGTCATGGATCGCGTCGGGACAGACGATCTCGCGCGGCTCCAGGCGGGCGAGCTCGACCGCGAGGCCACGCTGGTCGGTCTCCAGCACGGCGAAGCGGCCGGTCGAGATGTCGACCGCGGCGATGCCATAGGCATGGATCTCATCCGAGAGCCGGCGGCGCGCCACGGCGACGAGGAGGCTCGCCCTTCCGGGGTCGAGCAGGCGCTCCTCGGTGATGGTGCCGGGCGTGACGAGGCGGACGACGTCGCGCTTCACCACCGATTTGGCGCCGCGCTTCTTGGCCTCGGCCGGATCCTCGGTCTGCTCGCAGACGGCGACGCGGTGGCCGGCAGCGATCAGCTTCTGCAGATAGTCGTCGGCGCGCTCGACCGGGACGCCGCACATGGCGATGTCCTCGCCCAGATGCTTGCCGCGCTTGGTCAGCACGATGCCGAGGGTGCGCGAGGCGATCTCGGCGTCCTTAAAGAACAATTCGTAGAAATCGCCCATCCGGTAGAACAGCAGGCAGTCCGGATTATTGGCCTTGATCTCGACGTACTGCGCCATCATCGGCGTGACGCGGCCTGCATCGGCCGCAGGGGCGGGCTTGGCTTCCGCGATGTCTGATGGCGTGGTGTGGCGCATGGGGCGCGCACGCTAGCAAATCACGCCGGCAAGGCCATCCGTTAGGACTGCTTTCAACATATTTTAGCAGGGTCGATGGGCCGTTCCCGGCCAAGGGCCCGTCATGTCGCTGTTCATCAATCTGATCGAAAGCCTGTCCTTCCTGCTGCTGGCGGCCCTGATCCTGACAGCGAGCGCCAGCTGGATCGACCGGCGTCCGCTGCTACGCCAGCTCGCCGTGGGCGTGCTCTTCGCAGTCGCCGCGCTGTGCAGCATGGCCAATCCTTTCGTGATCCAGCCCGGACTGGTGGTCGATTCGCGCAATACCTTCGCAATCCTGGCCGGGCCGATCGGCGGGCCGATCGCAGCGCTGCTGACCGCCGTCCCGCTGGCTGCGGCGCGCTATAATCTCGGTGGTGTCGGGATGCCGACCGGGATCGCGGGGATCGTTCTGCATGCGGTCGCGGGGGTGATCTATGCCGCTTGGCTCGGCCGGCAGAAGCGTTCGTTGACGGTCCATGATCTCGTCCGGCTCAGCCTGGTCAGCGCCGGCTGCCTGCTCGCCTCGGTCATCTTCATGCCGAGCAGGGCAGCGGCAGAACGCTTCCTCACCGAGGCGGTGCCGATCATGATCGTGGTCGGCACGATCGGGACCGTGCTCGTCGGCCTCGTCCTGAGCAATGACCGCGAGCGGCGCGAGACGTCCTATCGTTACAAGACCCTGCTCGACCATGTGCCGGGCACGCTCTACCAGCGCATCGTCGCGCCGGACGGTCAGGGCAGCTATCGGTTCATCAGCTATCGCCTTGGCGAGCTCCTCGGCATAGACCGCGAGGCCATCGAGCGCGATCCCGAGATTCTGCTGTCAAGAATCCTGCCGGAGGACAGGCAGCGCTGTTCGTCGGCGAACGAGGACGAACAGACCGACGAGTTCGGGCACCGGCGCACCGAGCTGCGCTACGAGGCCGCCGATGGCGGCATCGTCTGGCTGCGCAGCGAGGCGACCAGACGCCGGCTGCCCGATGGCACCACGATCTGGGACGGTATCCTGCTCGATGTGACCACGGAGAAGACGCTGGCGACCGGCCGGCAGGAGATCGAGACGCTGCGCAAGGCCGCACTTGAGGAGCTCGCCGTCAATCTCGAAGCGACCGTGGGCAAGGCGCTGCATCGGGTCGGGAACTCCGCCCGCAGCATGCTGGAGGCGGCGCAAGGCATGGCCGCCAATGCCGACCGCACTACCGCCCGCGCCGGGGAAGCGACGCAGCAGGCCGAGCTCGCCTCCCAGCGCGTCGGCAGCGTCGCCGATGCGGCCGAGCGGATCGACGCCTCGATCCGCGAGCTGACGCGCCAGACCGATCTTGCCGCGCAGACCGCCCGGCAGGCGGCCAAGCATGTCCGCTCGACCAGGACCGATGTCGACGGGCTCGCGGTCGCCGCCGACAAGGTCGGCGCCGTGCTTGCGTTCATTGAGGACATCGCAGTGCGCACCAACCTGCTCGCGCTCAATGCGACGATCGAGGCGGCGCGCGCCGGCGCCGCCGGGCGCGGCTTCTCGGTGGTCGCCGGCGAGGTCAAGAACCTGGCCGAGCAGACCCAGCAGGCGACGCAGGACATCGCCGCGACGCTGCAGGAGATCCGCGGGGCCGCCGCGGCGGTTGCCGACGCCGTCGGGCAGATCGAAGGCACGATGGGGACGATCGAGACGACCTCGGACGCGATCGCCCAGGTCGTCACCCGCCAGGGCGGGATCGCCTCGGAGATCGCCCTCGACGCCCAGGCCGTCGCAGGCTCCGCCGCCACCGTCACCGAGAACGTCGCCAGCGCCGGGGGCGAGGCCCGCGCCACCGGCGAGGCCGCCGCCCGCGTCGTCGCCGCGGCGCGCCTGGTCTCAGAACAGGCGGTCGAGCTCGACCGCTATGTCGGCGACAGCGTCGCACGCATGCGCGCCGGCCTCTGAAGCTGTCCTGATCCCGCGCCGATCCCTGCCGCCGCGGTAAAACTGCTGTCCCACATTCGCGCCTTGTCGAGGAAAGCGGCGCTGCCCTATGGTCGTTCCCCCCGAGGAAACGCCTGTGAAAAAGAACAGACGCATGAACGATCGCTCCCTCCCGACCAAGCGCGCCCGTCCGACCTTCACCGATCAGGAGGCGCTGCTCTTCCACTCGCAGGGGAGGCCCGGCAAGCTCGAAATCATTCCAACCGTGCCGATGGCGACCCAGCGCGACCTGTCACTGGCCTATTCGCCGGGTGTCGCGGTGCCGGTCCTCGCCATCGCCGAGGACCACAGCCGCGCCTATGACTACACCGCCCGCGCCAATCTGGTCGCGGTGATCTCGAACGGCACTGCCATTCTCGGTCTCGGCAATCTCGGCGCGCTCGCCTCCAAGCCGGTGATGGAAGGCAAGTCGATCCTGTTCAAGCGCTTCGCCGACGTCGATTCGATCGATCTCGAGGTGGACACCGAGGATCCCGACAAGTTCATCGAGGCCGTGCGCTATCTCGGTCCATCCTTCGGCGGCATCAATCTCGAGGACATCAAGGCGCCGGAATGCTTCATCATCGAGCAGCGCCTGCGCGAATTGATGGACATCCCGGTCTTCCATGACGACCAGCACGGCACCGCGATCATCGCCGCCGCAGGCCTGATCAACGCGCTCGACCTGACCGGCCGCGACGTCAAGTCGACCAGGCTCGTCATTAACGGCGCCGGGGCCGCCGCGATCGCCTGCATCGAATTGCTCAAGGCGATGGGCTTCAAGCCCGACAATGTCATCCTCTGCGACACCAAGGGCGTGATCTACCAGGGCCGCACCGAGGGCATGAACCAGTGGAAATCGGCCCATGCTGCGGTCACCGACCGACGCACGCTGGCGCAGGCGATGGAGGGGGCCGACGCCTTCTTCGGTCTGTCGCAGAAGGGCGCGGTGACGCCGGAGATGGTCGCCTCGATGGCGAAGAACCCGATCATCTTCGCCATGGCCAATCCCGATCCGGAGATCACGCCGGAGGAGGTCGCGGCCATCCGCGACGACGCGATCATGGCGACCGGGCGCTCGGACTATCCGAACCAGGTCAACAACGTGCTCGGCTTTCCCTTCATCTTCCGCGGCGCGCTCGATGTCCGCGCCACCACCATCAACATGGAGATGAAGATCGCCGCCGCCGAAGCTCTGGCCATGCTGGCCCGCGAGGATGTGCCCGACGAGGTCGCCGCCGCCTATCAGGGCGCGCGCCCGCGCTACGGCAAGGACTACATCATCCCGGTGCCGTTCGATCCGCGATTGATCCATGTCGTGCCGATGGCGGTCGCCAAGGCGGCGATGGACACCGGCGTCGCCGGCAAGCCGATCGTCGACACCGGCGCCTACAAGGCGCAACTTTCGGCCCGGCGCGATCCCGTCACCGGCACGCTCAACCGCATCTTCGAGCGCGTCCGGCGCTATCCCAAGCGCGTCGTCTTCGCCGAGGGCGAGGAGGAGCAGGTCATCCGCGCCGCCGCCTCCTTCGTCAACCAGGAGCTCGGCAAGGCGATCCTGGTCGGACGCGAGGAGCGCATCAACGAGACCGCGGAGCATCTGGGCGTCGACCTCGCCGCCAAGGGCATCGAGGTCCAGAACGCCAGGCTCTCGCACCGCAACTCTGCCTATGCGCAATATCTCTACGAGCGGCTGCAGCGGCACGGCTATCTCTTCCGCGACTGCCAGCGCCTGATCAACCAGGACCGCAACCATTTCGCCGCCGCCATGGTGGCGCTCGGCGACGCCGACGCGATGGTGACCGGCGTCACCCGCAACTACTCGATCGCTCTGGAAGAGGTCCGCCGCGTCATCGACGACCGGCCGGGCCATCGCCTGATCGGCGTCTCGATCGCGATCACGCGCGGGCGCACCGTGCTCGTCGCCGACACCGCGATCACCGAGATGCCGACGGCGAAGGAATTGTCGGAGATCGCGATCGAGGCGGCCGGCGTCGCCCGCCGGCTCGGCTATGAGCCGAAGGTCGCGATGCTCGCCTTCTCGACCTTCGGCCATCCGGCCGGCGAGCGCTCGGAGAAGGTGCGCGACGCCGTGACGATCCTCGACGGCCAGCGCGTCGACTTCGAATATGACGGGGAGATGGCTGCCGATGTCGCGCTCAATCGCGACCTGATGGCGCAATACCCGTTCTGCCGCCTGACCGGACCGGCGAACGTCCTGGTGATGCCGGCGTTCCACTCGGCCTCGATCTCGACCAAGATGCTGCAGGAGCTCGGCGGCGCCACCGTGATCGGCCCACTGCTGGTCGGCCTCGACAAGCCGGTGCAGATCGTCCCGCTCGGAGCGAAGGATTCCGACATCGTCAACATGGCGGCGCTGGCGGCGTTCAACATCGGCGGGTGACGCCTGCCGTCATGCTCGGGCGCAGGCCCGAGCATCTTATGACAAAAAAGGCGCCCTTGAAGGGGCGCCTCATTCTGCAGCAGATTCTCGGGATGGCGCTGCGCACCGCCCGAGACTGACGCCCGGTCGCGGCGTCAATTCGTACGCGGGCCGAGATCGCGCGGGGCGGCGTTGACCGTGACGATCTGGCCATTGCGCAGTTCGAGCACGGCAAGGCCGCGCTCGTTCAGCCCGTCCGGGCGGAAGCGGAAGACGCCGTCGGCGCCGGCGAAGCCGGAGGCATTGGTCAGCACGCTTTCCGAGAAGCGCTGGCTGCCCTGCGTGCGGGCGAGCGCCGCTGCCAGCGAGACCGCATCATAAGACAGCGTCGCGGTGCGGGTCGGGGCGCTGTTGAAGCGCTTCTGGTAACGGCCGGCGAAGGCGTTGAAGCCGGCCGTGTCGGGCGAGGCGAACCAGCCGCCCTGGATCGCCGGGACCCGCGCGACATTGGCGTCGTTCCAGACACCGGTGCCGAGCGGCTTGACCTTGGCCGGGTCGTAGCCGGCCTGCTGCAGGAGGAGGCCGAGGCTCGACATCGTCGCCGCGTCGGCCGGTACGAACAGCGCGTCCGCCTGCTGCAGCGCCGGCGCCAGCCGCGTGGCGGCAGCGCGCATGCTGTTCTGGTCGGAACCGAAGCGCTCGATCACCACGACGCGGGCGCCGCGATTGGCCACGGCCTGCTGGAAGGCGCCCTCGACGACCTTGCCATAGGCGGTCTCAGGCACCAGCGCCGCGAAGGACTTGCGTCCCTGCGCCGAGGCATAAGCGATGACGCGATTGACGTCGTTCTCCGGCGGGAAGGAGAGCAGATAGACGCCGCGAGCGGCGACGTTGCTGTCGCTGGAGAAGGCGATCACCGGCTTGCCGGCACTGCGGGCGACCTGGCCGACGGCCTGCACCGAAGGCGCGAAAAGCGGGCCGATGATCAACTCGGCACCTTCGCGCAGAGCTTCCTGCGCCGCGGCCTGGGCGCCGTCCGGCGTGCCGCGATCATCCTTGACCAGCAAGGTCAGGTCGGCGCCGGGAAATTCGGCGAGCGCCATCTCGGCGGCGTTCTTGAGCGAATTGCCGACGGTCGCGCCCGAACCCTCGGCCGTCAACGGCAGGATCAGGCCGACTTTGACCGAACCGGTGCCGATAGTCGGGCCGCTGGGCGGCGCATTGCCGCCGGCCTGGGGCGCGGAGGGGCTATCGAAGCCGGGGAAGCCGCCGGTTCCGCCGCTGCAGGCGGCGAGCACGGCGCCGACGCCGGACAACAGGATGAGGCGACGGCTGGGCGGAGTGAGGAGCTTGCTCTGACGCGACACGGTTTTCGTCTCCACTCCTCGGCAAGGCGCGAGACGCGCCCACCCCGGCTGAATCTTGTTCCGAACCGTGGACAAGTCCTGCCAGTGAGCAAGGCTATTTTCAAGTTGTTAACTCTAGGTTGCTGGGCAGAACGCCGGGGAATGGTGGCATCTTATCGATCGGTGTGGCAGTTTCGCCGCCATGTCCGGCATGTCTTCCGCCCCGCCTCCCGTTGGTCGCGCCCCGAGCTATGCGGCCTTCGGGCTCCGGGCCGAGGCCGAGCCGCTCGCGCCCGGTCTGCACATCGTCGCGACGCCGATCGGCAATCTCAAGGACATCTCGTTCCGGGCGCTGTCGACGCTCGCCGCAGCCGATGCAGTGCTGGCCGAGGACACCAGGACCTCGAAGACGCTGCTGGCGCATTACGGCATCGCGACGCCGCTCCTGCCCTATCACGAGCACAACGCCGCGCAGATGCGCCCGAAGGTTCTGGAGAGGCTGCGCCAGGGCGGCAAGCTGGCGCTGATCTCCGATGCCGGCACGCCCTTGGTCTCCGATCCCGGCTACAAACTGGTCGCCGAAGTCGTGGCGGAAGGCTTGCCGGTCACCGGCATTCCCGGCCCCTCGGCCGTGCTGGCGGCTTTGGTGCTGGCGGGGCTGCCGACCGACCGCTTCTTCTTCGAGGGCTTCCTGCCGCCGAAGAGCGCCGCGCGAAAGGGGCGCCTCACCGAGCTTTCCGCCATTCCCGGCACGCTGGTCTTCTTCGAATCGCCGCGCCGGCTCGCCGAGATGCTGGCCGACGCCGCTGCGGTGCTCGGCGCGCGGCCAGGAGCGGTCGCGCGCGAGCTGACCAAATATTACGAGACTGTCCGGCGGGGCGCCCTGCCGGAGCTCGCGACCCACTACGCCGAGGCCGAGGAAGCGCGCGGCGAGATCGTCGTGGTGATCGGCCCGCCCGACGCTTCCGCCGCGGCCGCGCAGGGCGACACGCTCGACGAAGCCTTGCGTACCGCGCTCGCCAAGGTCTCGCTGAAGGAAGCGGTGGCGCAGGTCGCGGCCGCCAGCGGCCAGCCGCGCCGCATGGTCTATGCCCGCGCCCTCGAATTGACGCGCACGCCATGAGCGAGGCGCTGCGGAGCCGCCGCGCACGCCGTTCCGGCCTGTCCGGCCGCCGCGGCGAATGGCTCGCCGTCGCCTTCCTCAGCCTCAAGGGCTACCGCCTGCTGCAGCGCCGCTTCGGCGGCAAGGGCGGCGAGATCGACCTGATCATGACGCGCGGGAACGACATCGTCTTCGTCGAGGTCAAGGCGCGCGCCGCGCTCGACGACGCGGCGAGTGCGATCACGGCGGACAAGCGCCGGCTGATGGAGGCGCGTATCCGGCAATGGCTGGCGCGCAATCCTTGGGCGATGCAGCGCAATCTGCGGGCCGACGCCGTCTTCCTCGCGCCCTGGCACCTGCCCCGCCATGTGCCAGGCGTGTTCGAGCTGGTGCTTTGACGCAAGGCTGGGGCACTTGCACCAACGGGCTGTCGCAGCCGATATAACGGCCGCAACCGGAGCTTCCGCCATGCCACTGAACGTCGCCATCCAGATGGACCCGATCGAGAAGGTCCGCATCGCCGGCGACACCGGCTTCGCATTGATGCTGGAAGCGCAGGCGCGCGGCCACAAGCTCTTCACTTATACGCCCGACAAGCTGACCCTGCGCGACGGCAAGGTCACCGCCGTGATCAATCCGGTCGAGGTCCGCGATGTCGAGGGCGACCATTTCACGCTGGGTGAGCCCGAGCGCACCGACCTTTCGACGCTCGACGTGGTGCTGCTGCGCCAGGATCCGCCCTTCGACATGGCCTATGTCTCCTCGACGCATATGCTCGAGCGCATCCATCCGAAGACGCTGGTGGTCAACGACCCCACAGAGGTCCGCAACGCACCCGAAAAACTGTTCGTCACGCATTTCCCCGAGCTGATGCCGCCGACGCTGATCACGCGCGACCGCGCCGAGATCGAGGCCTTCCGCGAGGAGTTCGGCGAGATCGTCATGAAGCCGCTCTACGGCCATGGCGGCGCGACCGTGTTCAAGACCGGCAAGGGCGACCCGAATTTCGGCTCGCTCTGCGACCTCTTCGCCAATCTCTTCCGCGAGCCCTGGGTAATCCAGGCCTTCCTCAAGGAGGTGTCGGAAGGCGACAAGCGCATCATCCTGATCGACGGCAAGGCGGCGGGCGCGGTCAACCGCGTGCCTGCGGTCGGCGATCTGCGCGCCAATATGGTGCGCGGCGGCGCGGCCAGGCCGACCGATCTGTCGAAGCGCGAACTCGAAATCTGCGAGCGCATCGGCCCGGCCCTCAGAGAGCGTGGCCTGCTGCTGGTCGGCATCGACGTGATCGGCGGCAAGCTGACCGAGATCAACGTCACCGCGCCGACCGGCGTGCGCGCCATCAAGAAGCTCGGCGGACCGGACCTCGCGGCCCAGCTCTTCGACGTGATCGAGGCGAAGCGCGCTTCGAAATAGCTCAGGCGGCGACCCCGGCTGCGGTCCCGTTCAGCGGATTGTCGGGATCCCAGCCATATTTCATCGTCTCGAAGCGCATCGCCATCGCATCGACGAGCAGGAGCTTGCCGACCAGCGGATCGCCGAAGCCGGTGATCGCGCGGATCACCTCCAGCGCCATCAGCGAGCCCATCACGCCGGCGAGCGCACCGAGCACGCCAGCCTCGGCGCAGGGCGCGACCGTGCCGGGCGGCGGCTCCTGCGGGAACAGGCAACGGTAAGTCGGATTGGGCCCCCCGTCGGGGGCCTTCTCATGCGCCCTGATTGTCGTCAGCGAGCCGTCGAAGCGTCCGAGTGCCGCCGTCACCAGCGGCTTCTTCTCGTGGAAGCAGGCATCGGAGACGGCGTAGCGCGTCGCGAAATTGTCGGAGCCATCGGCGACGACATCGTAGAAGGCGATGAGCGCGCGGGCGTTGTGCGGGTCGATCCGGGTGACGTATTCCTCGATCGCGACGCGCGGGTTGAGCCGCGTGACGAAATTGGCGGCGGCGACCACCTTGCGCGCCCCGATATCCTCCGAGCCGAAGATGATCTGGCGCTGCAGGTTCGAGAGCGAGACATGGTCGTCATCGACGATGCCGATCGTGCCGACGCCGGCCGCAGCGAGATAGGGGATCAGCGGCGCCCCCAGGCCTCCGGCGCCGATCACCAGCACGCGGGCACGCTTGAGTTTGGCCTGGCCGGGGCCACCGATCTCCGGCAGCACCAGATGGCGGGCATAGCGCTCGATCTCGGCATCGTTCAGCGTCATGGCCGGCAAGCTAGGCTCTTCCAGCCTCGCCAGCAATCGGGTGCCCTGCCGTGACAGGAAGCGGGTGTCTGCACGGGCCGCCAGCCTGCGATCACCCGCGCCGCATTCCCTGAACGAGGACCAGGACATGACGGCACTGAAGGACAAGGTTGCGATCATCACCGGCGCGAGCTCCGGTATCGGCCGGGCAGCGGCAAAGCTGTTCGCAGCGGAGGGTGCCAGGCTCGTCGTCACCGCAAGGCGGCAGAGCGAGCTCGATGCGCTCGTCGGCGAGATCAAGGCGGAGGGCGGCGAAGCGATCGCCGTCTCCGGCGACATCCGCGAGGAAGCGCTGGCGCAGCGCCTAGTCGACACCGCGACCGAGCGCTTCGGCGGGCTCGACATCGCCCTCAACAATGCCGGCATCATCGGCGAGCTCGGCCCGATCGGTGAGATGGCGAGCGCGAACTGGCACGAGGTGATCGCGATCAACCTGACCAGCGCCTTTCTCGGCGCAAAGCACCAGGTCCCGGCGCTGGAAGCGCGCGGCGGCGGCTCCCTGATCTTCACCTCAAGCTTTGTCGGCTACACCGCCGGACTTGCCGGCATGTCGGTCTATGCCGCCAGCAAGGCCGGGCAGATCGGCCTCGTGAAGGCGCTTGCGGCCGAGCTCGGCGGCAAGCGCATCCGCGTCAACGCCCTGCTGCCGGGTGGTACCGACACGCCGGCCGCGACGACCAACGCGCCCGGCGCCGGCCCCGAGGTGCTCGCCTTCGTCGAGGGGATTCATGCCCTGAAGCGCATGGCCCAGCCGGACGAGATCGCCCGCGCCGCGCTCTTTCTGGCCAGCGATGCATCGAGCTTCGTCACCGGCACGGCCTTCCTCGCCGATGGCGGCGTCTCGATCCAGCGTGGCTGAGGCGACTGTTCATATGTGACATATATCGCCGAGCGGGCCCGCAAGCCCGCTTGGCCCCGCCCGCAAGCCGTGCCATCGTGATCGCAGGCAGGAATGGCGCAACCATTCCGCGTGTGACAGGGGAACGGCTCGATGCGTTTGAAATCTCTCGCCCTCGCTCTGGCGGGCGTCGCCCTTTCGGCCATGACGGCCGTCGCCCAGACCGCGATCAAGCCGGCGATCGTCTATGACAAGGGTGGCAAGTTCGACAAATCCTTCAACGAGGGCGTCTTCGTCGGCGCCGAGAAGTTCAAGGCCGAGACCGGTGTCGAGTTCCGTGATTTCGAGCCGACCAACGATGCGCAGATCGAGCAGGCGCTGCGTCGCTTCGCCCGCGACGGCCATTCGCCGATCATCGCGGTCGGCTTCTCGCAGGCGACCGCGCTGCAGAAGGTCGCGGCCGAGTTCCCGAACCTGAAGTTCACGATCATCGACATGGTGGTCGAGCTGCCGAACGTGCAGTCGGTGGTGTTCAAGGAGCATGAGGCGTCCTATCTGGTCGGCCTCCTCGCCAGCCTCGCCTCGAAGACCGGCAAGGTCGGCTTCGTCGGCGGCATGGACATCCCGCTGATCCGCAAATTCGCCTGCGGCTATGTCCAGGGCGTCAAGGCCGGCAAGAAGGACGCCGAGATCTTCCAGAACATGACCGGCTCGACCCCGGCCGCCTGGAACGACCCCGTGAAGGGCGGCGAGCTCGCCAAGTCGCAGATCGACCGCGGCGCCGACGTGATCTACCACGCCGCCGGCGGCACCGGCATCGGCGTGCTGCGCGCCGCGGCGGATGCCGGCAAGCTCGGCATCGGCGTCGATTCCAACCAGAACATGCTGCACCCCGGCAAAGTGCTGACCTCGATGCTGAAGCGCGTCGACGTCGCCGCCTACACTTCGTTCAAGGAGGCGCGCGACGGCACCTGGAAGCCGGGCGTCTCGGTGCTCGGGCTGAAGGAGGACGGCGTCGGCTGGGCCCTCGACGACAACAACAAGGCGCTGATCACGCCGGAGATGAAGGCCGCCGCCGACAAGGCGAAGGCCGACATCATCGCCGGCACCGTCAAGGTCCACGACTACATGTCGGATTCCAAGTGCACGATGTGAGCCGGCGCGACCGGTGACGAGCCCGCATCCCGCCATCGAGCTCAGCGGCATCAGCAAGGCGTTCGGCCCGGTCAAGGCCAACAAGGACGTCTCGCTTTCGGTCGCCGCCGGCTCGATCCACGGCATCGTCGGTGAGAACGGCGCCGGCAAGTCGACGCTGATGTCGATCCTCTACGGCTTCTACGAGGCCGATGCCGGCGAGATCCGGGTGGGCGGCGAGCCGCGGCGTATCCGCTCGTCATCGGATGCGATCGCTGCCGGGATCGGCATGGTCCACCAGCATTTCATGCTGGTGGAGCCGCTCAGCGTGGTCGAGAACATCGTGCTCGGCGCCGAGGGCGGGGCGCTGCTCAAGCGCGGCATCGGCAAGGCGCGGGCCGAGCTGGCGCGCCTCTCAGGGGAATACGGCCTCGCGATCGATCCCGACGCGATCGTGGGTACGCTCTCGGTCGGCCTGCAGCAGCGGGTCGAGATCCTGAAGGCGCTCTATCGCGGGGCGCAGGTGCTGATCCTCGACGAGCCGACCGCCGTGCTGACCCCGGCCGAGGCCGACCAGCTCTTCGAATTGCTGCGAGCGCTGAAGGCCCAGGGCAAGACGGTGATCCTGATCACCCACAAGCTGCGCGAGATCATGGCGGTGACCGACCGCGTCTCGGTGATGCGGCGCGGCGAGATGGTCGCCCATGTCGAGACCGAACGGACCTCTCCGGCCGAGCTGGCGGAAGCGATGGTCGGCCGGCGCGTGCTGCTGCGTGTCGAGAAGACGCCGCGCCAGCGCGGCGCGCCGGTGCTGGAGGCAGCAGGCCTCTCCGTGATCGACGAGCGCGGCTGCGAAACCTTGCGCGACGCCAGCCTGACCCTGCACGAAGGCGAGATCGTTGGCATCGCCGGCGTCGCCGGCAACGGCCAGAGCGAACTGCTCGACGTGCTCGCCGGCCTGATCCAGCCGACGCGCGGGGTCATCCGGCTCGGCGGCCGGATCCTCAACGCTGCCGACCGCAACCCGGCCAATCTGCGCAAGCTCGGCCTGATGCATATTCCCGAGGATCGCTTGCGGACCGGCCTCGTCACCGCCTTTGCCGCGGCCGAAAACGCGATTCTCGGCTATCATAACGACCCGGCTTTCGGGCGAGGGCCCTTTCTCTCGCCGACCCTGGTCGAGCAGCATGCGCGCACCGGCATGCAGGATTACGACGTCCGCCCCGTCGACCCGGCCCTGAAGACCGCCAAGTTCTCCGGCGGCAACCAGCAGAAGATCGTGCTCGCCCGCGAGATCGAGCGGGCGCCGAAGGTGCTGCTGGTCGGCCAGCCGACGCGCGGCGTCGATATCGGCGCGATCGAGTTCATCCATCGCCGCCTGATCGCCCTGCGCGACCAGGGTGTCGCGATCCTGCTCGTCTCGGTCGAGCTGGAGGAGGTGATGGCGCTCTCCGACAGGATCCTCGCCCTTTGCGGCGGCCAGATCACCGGCGAGCGCGAGGCGGTGGCGACCGACGAGCGCGATCTCGGCCTGCTGATGGCCGGCGTCAGCGAGAGGGCGGCATGAGCGCCACCCCGATCGATCTGCCCCGCTGGGCCGACACCGCCCTCGTCCCGCTGGTCTCGGTCGCGGCAGCGCTGGTCGTTGCCGGGCTCGTCGTGCTCTCGATCGGCGAAAGCCCGCTGGAAGCGACGATGCTGCTGCTGAAGGGCTCGCTCGGCAGCCTCGAAGGCCTCGGCTTCACGCTCTACTACACCACCAATTTCATCTTCACCGGCCTTGCCGTCGCCGTCGCCTTCCATGCCGGCCTTTTCAATATCGGCGGCGAGGGCCAGGCGACCATTGCCGGCATCTTCGCCGCGCTCGCCTGCCTCTGGCTTGCACCGCTGCCAGGCATCCTGCTGGTGCCGCTCGCCATTCTGGCCGCGGCGGCGGGCGGGGCGCTCTGGGCCTTCATCCCCGGCTATCTCCAGGCAACGCGCGGCAGCCATGTCGTGATCACCACGATCATGTTCAACTTCATCGCCGCGACGCTGATCGTCTACCTCCTGGTCGAGGTGATGGGGAAGACCGGCTCGATGCAGCCGGAAACCCCGGATTTCCCGAAGCAGGCGGTGCTGACGCCGATCCATGAGCTGCTCGGCGCCTTCGGGCTGAAGCTGCCCTCGACGCCGCTCAACACCTCCTTCCTGCTGGCGCTGGCCTCCCTCGTCGCGGTCTGGGCGCTGATCTACCGCTCGCGGCTCGGCTATGCGATCCGCACCGTCGGCGCCAATCCACGCGCCGCCGCCTATGCCGGCATCTCGCCGGCGCGGATCATCATGGTGGCGATGGCGATCTCTGGCGCGCTCGCCGGCGGGCTCGCCGTCAACGAGGCCATGGGCGTGCAGCACCGGCTCGTGCTCGACTTCACCGCCGGCTACGGCTTCGTCGGCATTGCGGTCGCGCTGATGGGACGCGGCCATCCGGTCGGCGTCGGCCTCGCGGCGTTGCTCTTCGGCGTGCTCTACCAGGGCGGAGCCGAGCTCTCCTTCGACAAGCCGACCATCACCCGCGACATGGTCGTGGTGATCGGCGGCATCGTCATCCTCTTCGCCGGGGCGCTCGACGGACTGTTCCGGCGCCTCGTGGCCGGCGTGTTGTCCTTAGGCCGGGGAAAGGCCGCATGAGCGCGATCGCCTCCAGCGCGTCATTGCGAGCGCAGCGAAGCAATCCAGGGGCGTCAGAGCTCGACGTCCCCCTGGATTGCTTCGTCGCTTCGCTCCTCGCAATGACGGCCAGGAGCTAGGCGATGGAGATCGTCCAGACCCTCGCCGTCATCCTGGATTCGACGATCCGCCTGTCGATCCCGCTGCTCTGCGCCGCGCTCGCCGGGCTCTGGTCGGAGCGCTCCGGCGTCGTCGACATCGGCCTCGAAGGCAAGATGCTGATCGCCGCCTTCGCCTCGGCCGCCGTCGCCTACCATAGCGGCTCGGCCTGGGCGGGCCTGGGCGCCGGCATGCTCGCCGCGATCGCGCTCTCGCTGGTGCATGGCTTCGCCGCGATCACCTGGCGCGGCAACCAGATCGTCTCCGGCGTCGCGATCAACATGCTGGCGGTCGGGCTAACCGCCATCCTCGGCAATGCCTGGTATGGCCAGGGCGGGCGCACGCCGAACCTCGAAGGCGCCGCCCGCTTTCCTGAGCTCGATCTGCCGCTGGTCGGGACGCTCAAGGAGATCCCGGTCTTCGGCCCGATCTACGACATCGCGATCTCCGGCCACGCGGCGCCGGTCTATCTCGCAGTGCTCGCGCTCGTGCTGACGGCGCTGACCTTGAAGCACACCCGCTTCGGCCTGCGCCTGCGCGCCGTCGGCGAGAATCCAGCCGCAGTCGACACGGCCGGCGTCTCCGTCGCCGGCTTGCGCTATGCCGCGGTGATTATCTGCGGCGCGCTTTGCGGGCTGGGCGGCACCTATCTCGCCGTCTCGCAATCGGCCGGCTTCCTGCCGCAGATGACCGCCGGCAAGGGCTTCATCGCCCTCGCCGCCGTGATCTTCGCCAATTGGCGGCCCTGGCCGGCCCTGTTCGCCTGCCTGCTCTTCGGCCTGCTCGATGCCGTCGCGATAAGACTGCAGGGTGTGGTCCTGCCCGGCATCGGGCAGGTGCCGGTGCAGGCGATCCAGGCCCTGCCCTATGTGATGACCGTGGTGCTGCTCGCCGGCTTCATCGGCAAGGCGACGCCGCCGAAGGCTTCGGGCCTGCCCTATGTCAAGGAACGCTGAGTGTCCGCCGAACCCGATCTCGACGCCCTCTTCGCCGCGGCCAAGGCCGTGCAGCAGAAGGCTTATGCGCCCTATTCGCGCTTCAAGGTCGGCGCCGCCATCCTGGGGGATGATGGCAAGGTCTATCCCGGCTGCAATGTCGAGAACGCCGCCTATCCCGTCGGCGCCTGCGCCGAAGCCGGGGCGATCTCGGCGATGATCGCCGGCGGCGCGCGCACCATCCGAGCGATCGTCGTCATCGGCGACGGCGCCGAGCTGGTGACGCCCTGCGGCGCCTGCCGCCAGCGCATCCGCGAATTCGCGGCAGCGGAGACGCCTATCGCCATTGCCGGGCCCGAAGGCATCCGTGCGCGCTTTTCACTGGCCGGGCTGTTGCCAGCCTCGTTCGGACCGGCCAATTTGCCGACCTGATTTGCGGGCGCCCTCAAGGCGACCCGATGAGCGCGGCCAACGCGCCGATGGAGCAACAACATGGCGGCTGATGCGCTTTTCGACCAAGCGGCATCGACACTGATCGATCGTGGCATCGATGGCGGCATCGACTGCGCCATCGTGCTCGGCACCGGACTCGGCCGGATCATCGACGACATGGTCGAGCCGATCTCGATCCCGTTCGAGGAAATCCCCGGCTTCCCGAAAGGCTCGGTCTCCGGCCATGCCAAGCGATTGAGCTATGGCGTGCTGCACGGCAAGCGCGTGCTGGTCTTCGAGGGCCGCGCGCATTTCTACGAGACCGGCGATCCCGCCATCATGCGCGTGCCGCTCGGCATGCTCGCCGCCTTCGGCTCGCCGCCGCTCGTGCTGACCAACGCCGCCGGCTCGCTGCGGCCCGATCTTCGGCCGGGCAGCCTCGCGCTGATCACCGACCACATCAATTTCAACGGCCCGAACCCGCTGGTCGGCGATACCGGCGACGGCCGCTTCGTGCCGATGATCGACGCCTATGACCCGCATCTGCGCGCCCGGCTGAAGAAGGCCGCCGCCGCAAGCGGCGCCAATATGGGCGAGGGCGTCTATATGTGGTTCTCCGGGCCGAGCTTCGAGACGCCGGCCGAGATCAAGATGGCCAAGACCCTCGGCGCCGACCTCGTCGGCATGTCGACCGTGCCGGAGGTGATCCTGGCGCGGCGCTACGGCCTGCGCGTCGCCGGCCTTTCGATCATCACCAATATGGGCGCAGGTATTTTGGGCGGCGCGCCCAGCCATGGCGAGACGCGCGACGTCGCGGCGACCGCGACCACGGCGCTGCGGCGGGTGCTGCGCGCCTTCCTGAGCGAGCTCTGATCATGTCGGACGCCGACCTCGCCTTGCGCGCTTTGCGCCTGCTCGACCTGACGGATTTGTCCGACCAGGCGAACGAGACCGGCACGCTGCAGCTCTGTGCACGGGCAGTCGCAGCGCCCGGCACGGTCGCGGCGATCTGCATCTGGCCGCAATTCCTCAAGCTGGCGCGCCAGACGCTGAAGGCGTCGCCGGTCAGGATCGCGACCGTGATCAACTTCCCGGCCGGCAACGGCAATTGCAGCCTGATCGGCAGCGACATCGCCGAGGCGATCGCGGATGGGGCCGACGAGATCGATCTGGTATTGCCCTGGCGCGCCTTCCTTGCCGGCGATGCCGAGATCGCCCGCGAGATGGTCACTGAGGCGCGCGGCAGCTGCGGCGACAAGACGCTCAAGGTCATCCTCGAAACCGGCGAATACCCGGATCAGGCCGCGGTGCGCGCGGCATCCGAGCTCGCCATCGCCGCCGGCGCCGATTTCATCAAGACCTCGACCGGCAAGACCAAGACCTCCGCCACGCCGGCGGCGGCCCGCACCATGCTGGAGGCTATCAAGGTCTCGGGCAGGCCGGTGGGCTTGAAGCCCTCCGGCGGTCTGCGCACGCTCGCTGATGCCAAAACCTATCTCGACCTTGCCGACGAGATCATGGGTTCGGCCTGGGCGACGGCCAAGACCTTCCGCTTCGGCGCCAGCGGCCTCTATGGCGTGCTCGCCGACATCATCGCCGGCACCGTACCGGCCGAGCGGACCGACGGAGCCTATTGATGCGCCTGCCGCAGGAGATCATCGCCGCCAAGCGCGACGGCGAGCGCCTGAGCGCCCAGGACATCCGCCAGATGATCGCGGGCCTGACCGACGGCTCGGTCACCGAAGGCCAGGCCGCCGCCTTCGCCATGGCGATCTTCTTCCGCGACATGGATGCCGAGGAGCGCGTCGCGCTGACACTGGCCATGCGCGATTCCGGCACGGTGCTGGACTGGCGCGATCTGCCGGGGCCGGCGCTCGACAAGCATTCGACCGGCGGCGTCGGCGACACCGTCTCGCTGCCGCTCGCTGCGGCGGTGGCGGCTTGCGGCGGCTATGTCCCGATGATCTCGGGCCGCGGCCTCGGCCATACCGGCGGCACGCTCGACAAGCTCGACGCCGTGCCGGGCTATGTCACCCAGCCTGGCATCGATCTCTTTCGCCATGTCGTGCGCGAGGCCGGCTGCGCCATCATCGGCCAAACCGCCGACCTCGCCCCGGCCGACAAGCGCCTCTACGCGATCCGGGACGTCACCGGCACGGTCGAATCGATCCCGCTGATCACCGCCTCGATCCTGTCGAAGAAGCTCGCAGCCGGGCTTTCCGGCCTCGCCATGGACGTGAAGTTCGGCTCCGGCGCCTTCATGCGCGATTTCGACAGGGCCGAGGCGCTGGCGCAGAGCCTGTCCGATGTCGGCAACGGCGCCGGCCTGCCGACGCGGGCGCTGCTCACCGATATGAGCGAGCCGCTCGCCTCGGCTGCCGGCAATGCGCTCGAAGTCGCTTATGCGCTCGACCATCTGACCGGACGGCGGCGCGAGCCGCGCTTCCATGAGGTCACGGTAGCGCTCTCAGCCGAGATGCTGCTGCTCGGCCGGCTGGCTGCTACGCGCGAGGAGGCGATCGCCAGGATCGAGGACGCCTTCGCCAGCGGTGCGGCGGCGGAGCGCTTCATCCACATGATCGCGGCGCTCGGCGGCCCGGCCGACCTGCTGGAGCATCCCGAACGGCACTTTCCGCGGGCGCCGATCGTCCGCCCGGTCTTCTCCGATCGGCCCGGTCTGGTCGAGGCGATCGACACGCGCGGCGTCGGCCTCGCCGTGGTGGCGCTGGGCGGCGGGCGCACCCGGCCGCAGGACGAGATCGACCATGCCGTCGGGATTACCGAGCTCGCCGGGCTCGGCGACCGCGTCGGTCCGGACCGGCCGCTCGGCATCATCCATGCCCGCAGCGAAGCCGGCTTCGACGCCGCCCGCATCCGCCTGAAGAGCGCCTATCGCCGCGGCGAGACCGCTGTTACGCGTGGGCCGCTGATCATCCCTGCTTAGGAAGGCATTCGCTCATGAGCCTGCTTCTGGCCATCACCGGCTGGCATGTCGAGAGCTGGCGCGAGCGCTTCGCGGCGCTGCTGCCCGATCTGCCGATCGTCACGCTCGGCGAGCCCTTCGACCGGCGCGCCGTGCACTATGTCGCCAGCTGGAAGCATCCTGAGGGCAGCCTCGCCGGCCTGCCCAATCTCGCCGCGATCTTCTCGCTCGGCGCCGGCGTCGACCATCTCTTCACCGACAGCCGCCTGCCGCAGGCGCCGATCGCCCGGGTGATCGACCCCGACCTGACGACGCGGATGAGCGAATACGTCGTCATGCACTGCCTGATGCAGTTGCGCCAGCAGCGCCGCTATGAGCGCCAGCAGCGCGAGAAATCGTGGGACGACGATCGCCACCAGCCGGCGGCGCGCGAGGTCCGCGTCGGCGTCATGGGGCTGGGCGAGCTCGGCCAAGACGCGGCGCGCAAGCTGCAAGTGATCGGCTTCGACGTCGCCGGCTGGAGCCGCTCGCCGAAGACGATTCAGGGGCTCGCCACCTTCTCCGGCGAGGAAGGCCTAGCGGCTTTCCTTGCCCGCACCGACATCCTGGTCGTCCTGCTGCCGCATACGCCGGAGACCGAAGGCATCCTGAACCGCCCACTGCTCGCCAAGCTGGCGCGCGACGGAAGGCTCGGTGGGCCGGCCCTGATCAATGCCGGCCGCGGGAAACTGCAGGTCGAGACAGACATCCTCGCCGCACTCGATGCCGGCGAGCTCCGGGAAGCGGTGCTCGACGTGTTCCAGACCGAGCCGCTGCCGCAGGAGTCGCGGCTCTGGACCCATCCGGCCGTGACGGTGACGCCGCACAACTCCGCCATGTCGGCGCCCGAGACCGTCGCCGACCAGATCGCGGCGCAGATCAGGCGTCTGGAAGCCGGCGGCGAGCTGCAGAACGTCGTCGACCCGAGCCGGGGTTATTGAGGCGATAACCGCCGGATCGCGGTAATAGGCCCGCCATTGCGGGCGAGGATGCGGTCGCGCGCCGGACGCAAGGGCTCGCTGATCACGCTCATGGTGAAGGCGGTAGCGTGCAGCAGCGTGTCGGGGTCGGTCATGATGCCGACATGGCCCTTCCAGAAGACGAGATCGCCGCGGCGCAGGCCATCCAGTCCGTCATCGAACGCAACGGCCTCGCCGAGGCCTTGCTCCTGCATGTCGGAATCGCGCGGCGCGGCCACGCCGGCAGCCGCCAGCGAAAGCTGGACCAGGGCGGAGCAGTCGAGGCCGAGGCTGGTCTTGCCACCCCAGAAATAGGGGATGTTGAGGAAGCGCTCGGCGACGGCGACGAAATCCGGCTCGTGCTGCTCGCGGGGGCACAGATGCTGCTTGAAGATGTGGCCGCCATGGCTGGTGATGAAGAAATCGCCGCTCTCGCCGGAGACCGCGACTCCGGCATTGAGCGACAGCGCCTCCAGCGGCGGCAGCTTGATCGAGGGGCCAGGATAGATGAAGGTCCTGAGCGCACAGACACGATGCGTCGGCACCGGCGCGTCGCCAGCGAGACAATCCTCGGGGAGATAACCGACATAGGAATCGCCGACGAGCTGGCCCCAGGCCCAGCCTTCATGCTGCTCGTAGACCCTGACTGCCTCTCCGGCGAGCGCCTCGGTGTCCAGGGACGCATCGGGCCTCGGCTCACGCCGCAGCGGCACTGACGCTGTCACCACCCTCATCGGGATCGGGTCGACGAAGGCGAGCGCCTCGACCTTGCCGTCGAGATGACGGGCGGCCAGGTCCGGGCGGGCGGGGGTGAGGCGGCGGTCGAGATTCGTGCTCATGCCGGCACTGTAACCCTGTCCGGTTAACGGGCGAAGCGTTCAGGCTGGCCCCAGTTCACGCGCCCGGGCCGTGACGAGATCGGCGAGATGCTCGACCGCCAGCGCTCCCGCAACCGTCCGCTGAATGACCACGTTGCGCTTGTCGAGCTCGTCGCGCTTACGGCTGACCAGGCCGAGCTTGCCCATGCTGTCGAGTGCGCGGGTGATCACCGGCTTGGTGACGCCGAGCCGTGCCGCGAGGCCGCGTACGGTGTGCGGTGGCAACTCAAGATAAATGGTCAGGAGGATGGCGATCTGGCGCACCGACAAATCGGGTTGGGTGTCGCGCACCAGATCGAGATGCACCTCGCGCCAGAGCCTGAGCGCCTGCGTCGGCTTAATCTCCAGCACCATGCCGTCCCCGATCGTTACGGGGCCGTATCATTATCGCACCGGGATCGCCGCGCAAGCAGAGCCGCGCGGCAGGCTTAACGCGGGCCGTAAAGCTGCTTCGCCAGCGCGTAGGTCAGCCGTGCCGCCTGGCACTCGCCGCCTTCGGGCCGGCCGGGCTTGGTCGAGGGGTTCCAGCCATAGATGTCGAAATGGGCGTAGGAGTGGCTCTTCTCGACGAAGCGGTTGAGGAAGAGCGCCGCCGTCACCGAGCCGGCGAAAGCGCCGCCGGAGACATTGTTGAGGTCCGCGATCTTGGAATCGAGCATGCCGTCATAGGGCGGCCAGAGCGGCATGCGCCAGACCGGATCGTTCACCGCAGCGCTCAGGCGGGCGATCTCGGCGGCGAGCCCGTCGTCATGGGTGTAGAAGGGCGGCAGGTCGGGCCCGAGCGCGACGCGGGCGGCACCGGTCAGCGTGGCGTAGTCGATCAGCAGTTCCGGCGCCTCCTCGTCGGCAAGCGCCAGCGCGTCGGCGAGGATGAGCCGCCCCTCAGCGTCGGTGTTGCCGATCTCGACGGTCAGCCCCTTGCGGCTCTGCAGCACGTCGCCGGGGCGGAAGGACGAGCCGGAAACTGCGTTCTCGACCGCCGGCACCAGCAGGCGCAGGCGCACCTTCAGCTTGGCCTGCATGATCATCCGCGCCGCCGCGATCGCCGCCGCCGCTCCGCCCATGTCCTTCTTCATCAGCAGCATGCCGGCATCGGTCTTGAGGTTGAGCCCGCCGGTGTCGAAGGCGACCCCCTTGCCGACCAGGGTCAGCTTCGGATCACCCTCCCGGCCCCAGCGCAGCTCGATCAATCGCGGCGCCCGGGGCGAGGCCCGGCCGACCGCGTGGATCATCGGGAAATTGGCCGCGAGCAGATCGTCGCCGACCGTGCTGGAAACCTCGGCACCATAGGTTTCGCCGAGCGCGCGCACGGCCGCCTCGATCTCGGCAGGGCCGAGATCGGCAGCCGAGGTGTTGACGAGGTCGCGCGCCAGCGCGCTCGCCTCAGCGAGATTGGCCAGCTCATCGCCATCGACGCCCTCGGGCAGGGCCAGCCGCGCCGTGGCCGGCCTGGGCTTGCGATAGCGCTCGAAGCGGTAGGCGGTGAGCAGCCAGCCAAGCGCGGCGAGGCCGGCCTCGCCGATATCACCCGCCAGGACGTAGTCACCCGCCGGTAAGGTGGCGGCGAGGCGACCGGGCGCAAAAGGATCGCGCCGGCGCGGCCCGGCGGGATCGACACCGAGCAGCACCGCGGCGAGTGCGCCGGCCGCATCCGGCAGCAGGACATGCTGGCCGGGCCGGGCCTCGAAGCCTTGCGCCTGCGCGAAGCTGCGCGCCAGCGGCGCGAGCCCGTCACGAACGACCGGCCAATCGGCCTTGGCGACGCAGTGGACGGGTATGGCGGGTGTTCCGGCAGGCAGCAGCAACGGGTGCACGATCGACGAACCTCGAATGACGGAATTCCGGGCGCCAGCATGCAGGGCAGGGCCCGATCCGCATGATTAACAGTCCGTTAGGGTTAACGTTTTATCACCGAGGGCAACAGCTTTCCCGTACCGGCGAGGCATTCCGGCTTATGTCCATCCGCATCCGCGCCCTCCGTTTCGGCCAGCTCGCCGCCGTCTCCGCCCTCTGCCTCGCGCTCGGCGCCTGCCAGATGCGCGGCGGTCCCGGCGACGTCACCGGCTCGATCGGGACCCGGCAGACCCAGCCGCGCACCGAGGCGCAGTGGCGTGGCGAAGAAGCCGATTGGGGCAAGCGCTATGAAGCGAACCAGCGCGACCGCAACGCCGCCTTCTTCTATGCGCGGGCCCTGCGCGCGCTCGACAAGAACGCCCAGGCGCTCGCCGTTCTGGAAGGCGCCGTGATCATCCATACCGACGATCAGGAACTGCTCGGCGCCTATGGCCGCTCGCTCGCCGATAATGGCCGCCTGAAGCAGGCGGACGACGTGCTGAGCCGGGCCCATACGCCGGAAAAGCCGGATTGGCGCATCCTGTCGGCGCAAGGCACCGTCGCCGACCAGCTCGGCGAGCATGATCGCGCCCAGCAACTCTATGCGGCCGCACTCAAGCTCGTGCCGAACGAGCCGACGGTGATGTCCAATCTCGGCCTGTCGCTCGCCTTGTCGAAGCGCCTGCCCGACGCCGAGCGCGTGCTGCGCGATGCCGCGACGGCACGGGGCGCCGACGGCAGGGTACGCCAGAACCTCGTCCTGGTCCTGGGCCTGCAGGGGCGTTTCCAGGAGGCGGAGCAGCTCGCCCGCCAGGACATGAGCCCGGCCGAGGCCTCGGCGACCATCGCCTATCTGCGCCGCTCGGTCAGTCAGCCCAATAGCTGGGAAATGCTGCGCGGCAAGGCGAAGCCGGCTGCGCGTACGGCGACGCCCGAGACGGGCGCCCAGCCAACCGGCTGATCCGTCGGCCTCGGTGCGGATTGAGAGCGCGGGAAACCATTCACCCGCAGAAAACGCGCTGCGCCGCCATTCTCCTGTCGTTCGACGGTGCCCCCCCCGCCGTACCTCTCCGCTCATCCGAGGGCCTGCCCGCAATAAGCAACTCGGACTGTCGAAATCCCGTTTGGATCGGCTTGGGCGCGGGAGAGGGGCACCCGCGCCTGTCTCATTCCGCCGGGCTCCGTCGGAGTGGGATTTCCTGCTGCCTCAAGCCCGATCGGGCGCCCCGTCAAAACGCTTTGAAGGCCTTGAGGACCGCGGGGGTCATGATCACCACGAAGAGCACCGGCAGGAAGAACAGAATCATCGGCACGGTCAGCTTCGGCGGCAGGGCAGCTGCCTTCTTCTCGGCCTCGTTCATCCGCTGGTCGCGGCTTTCCTGCGCGAGCGTGCGCAGGGCAGTGCCAAGCGGCGTGCCGTAGCGCTCGGCCTGGATCAGCGCGGTACAGACCGACTTCACCGATTCCAGGCCTGTGCGCACCGCAAGGTTCTCATAAGCCTGGCGGCGTTCGGAGAGATAGGACAGCTCGGCGGTGCAGAGCGCGAATTCCTCGGCCAGCGCCACCGACTGGCTGCCGATCTCGGTTGAGACCTTGCGGAAGGCGAGCTCGATCGACATGCCCGATTCTACGCAGATCAACATCAGGTCGAGTGCATCGGGAAAGGCGCGCCGCATCGAGAGCTGGCGCTTGGCGATGGTGTTGGAGAGGTAGATTTCGGGGGCCTTGATGCCGAGATAGGCCGCGCCGATCGCGATGCCCACCCGTACGATGAAGGTCTGCCCGAAGCTGTTGAGCACGAAGAGGTAGAACAGCGCGAACAGGAAGAGGCCGATCGGCGTGACCAGCCTGAAGAACAGGAAGCCGATCTCGGCCTGCTGGCCGCGGAATCCGGCCATGGTGAGCTGCTTCTTGGCCGTCTCGGTCCCCAACCAGTCGCCGAGCTTGAAGCGCTCGACGATGTTCCGCATGAACGCCTTCGGCTCCTGTCGGAGCGAGATCTTGTCCACCTGTCGCGCCAGCCGGTCGCGCTCGCGGGCACGGATCTTGTCGCGTTCGGTGGCGACCGATTTCATGCGCTTGCCCAGCCCGTCGCCTTCGAGCAAGGGCGCGGCCACGGTCATGATCGTGACGGCCACGGCCAGCCCGCCGACCAAGGCAAGCAGGAGCCTCATGTCCGTGAGACTATCGATCAGGAGCGCGACCATGCCGAAAGCTCCTCAGATCTCGAAATTGATCATCTTGCGCATCACCAGCACGCCGATGCCCATCCAGATGCCGCAGCCGACGAGCGCCGCCCGTCCCGCATCAGTCGTCCAGAGCGCATCCATGTAGCCAGGGCTCGACAGGTAGACGAGGCCGGCCACGGCAGGCGGAAGGGAGCCGATGATCGACGCCGACGCCTTCGCCTCCATCGACACGGCCTGGATCTTGTCGCGCATCTTGCGGCGCTCGCGGATCACACGCGACAGGTTGGCCAGGGTCTCGGCGAGGTTGCCGCCGGTCTTCTGCTGGATCGCCAGAACGATGCCGAAGAAATTGGCCTCGGAACAGGGCATCCGCTCGTAAAGCTTGCTGGCGGCATCGGTCAGCGACAGGCCGAGCGTCTGGGCCTCGACGATCAGCCGGAATTCGCTCTTGACCGGTTCCTGCGCCTCGTTGGCGATGATCCGCAGGCAGTCGTTCAGGGGCAGGCCCGATTTGATGCCGCGCACGATGACGTCGAGCGCATTCGGGAATTCGTTGATGAATCGCAGCATCCGCTTCTTGCCGAGATAGCCGAGATACCAGCGCGGCAGGCCGAGCAGGCCGATGAGGAAGCCGACCAGCACGACCACCCAATTGCCGGAGGCGACGAGAAGCACGAGGGCCAGGACGATGCCCAGGGCGACGCCGAGCAGCCAGAATTGCTTGCGCGACCAGGACAGCCCGGCCTGTTCGATGCGGCCTTCGATGGTGACCTTGTGGCGCGCCTTCTCGCGATTCTCGATATCCTTCAGGCTTTGCGCGACCTGTCCTCGCCGAGCCTGGCTCTGCGCTTCGCGATCGGCTGCTGCCCGGACCGCGGCCGGGGCGGCGAACTCGCGACGGCGCTGCTCAGCGCGCGCCTGGCCGCTAAGCCTCGGATAGAACAAGGCATAGGCGATGCCGCCGGCCGAGATGGCGGCGAGGATGGCGGCGGCGATCTGGCCATAGTCCATGGCGTGCCCTCTTCCCGCTCAGGCGTCGGCCCGGCCATCGGCCTCGAGCTGGTCGAGCGCCGCGGCGAGCCGCTGCTCGTCGCCGAAATAGCGTGCGCGTTCCCACAGCCGCGGACGACCGATGCCGGTCGAGCGGTGCCGGCCGATCAGCCGGCCGTTCGGATCCTCGCCCAGCACGTCGTAGAGCATCAGGTCCTGGGTGATGATCACATCGCCTTCCATGCCCATCACCTCGGTGATGTGGGTGATGCGGCGCGAGCCGTCGCGCATGCGCTGCGCCTGGATGATCACGTCGATCGAAGAGCAGATCATCTCGCGGAGCGTCTTCGAAGGCAGGCTGAAGCCGCCCATGGTGATCATCGATTCGATACGGCTCAGGCACTCGCGCGGCGTGTTGGCGTGCAGCGTCCCCATCGAGCCGTCATGGCCGGTGTTCATCGCCTGGAGCAGGTCGAAGGCCTCGGGTCCGCGCACCTCGCCGACGATGATCCGCTCGGGGCGCATGCGCAGGCAGTTCTTGACGAGATCGCGCATCGTCACCGCACCCGTGCCCTCGAGATTGGGCGGGCGGGTCTCGAGGCGCACCACATGCGGCTGCTGCAGCTGGAGTTCGGCCGCGTCCTCGCAAGTGATGATGCGCTCGTCGTGCTCAATATAGTTTGTCAGGCAGTTGAGCAGCGTCGTCTTGCCCGAGCCGGTACCGCCGGAAATCACGACATTGCAGCGGACCCGCCCGATGATCTTCAGAATCTCGCCGCCCGGAGGCGAGATCGCCCCGAAACGCATGAGCTGATCGAGCGTCAGCTTGTCCTTCTTGAACTTGCGGATGGTGAGCGCGGGGCCGTCGATGGCGAGCGGCGGCGCGATGACGTTGACGCGAGACCCGTCGGCGAGGCGCGCGTCGCAGATCGGCGAGGCCTCGTCGACGCGGCGCCCGACCTGGCTGACGATGCGCTGGCAGATGTTCATCAGCTGCGCATTGTCGCGGAAGCGGATGCTGGTCAGCTGGATCTTGCCGCCGGTCTCGATGTAGGTCCGGCCGGCGCCGTTGACCATGATGTCGGCGATGTCGTCTCGGGCCAGCAGCGGCTCAAGGGGCCCGTAGCCGAGCACGTCGTTGCAGATGTCGTCGAGCAGTTCCTCCTGCTCGGCGATCGAGAGCACGACGTTCTTCAGCGAGATGATCTCGTTGATGATGTCGCGAATTTCCTCGCGCGCGGATTCGCCGTCGAGCTTGGCCAGCTGCGAGAGATCGATCGCTTCGATGAGAGCACCGAAGATCATGCTCTTCATCTGGTAGTATTCGTCGGACTTCGGCGCCTCGGCCGGCACGGGCGGCGGCGCCGGCTTGCGCGCCTCGACTGTGGCCGGGCGCAGCTCGGCCGCGCGTACCGGCGCAGGCGGCGCTGCCTGCGGTGCGCTCGCCAGGGCCGGGGCGCTCGCCTGTCGCTTGCCGAACATGGTCAGGCCTTCCGACGCATCAACTTGGCCACCAGCGGTTCGAACAGGCTGCGCTTGCCGCGCTTCTGCTCGCCGCGCCCGGTGAGAGCCGTCCCGATCTGCACGAAGACGTCGGCCACCTTGCTGCCCGCCTGGACCTCCGCGATCATCTGGCCGTTATTGGCCGCAGTGCCGAAGAGCTGGGCATCGAACGGGATCGAACTCATCACCTCGATCCCGAGTGCCTTGGCGAATTCGGCCGCCTCGATCTCCGGCCGCCTGGGCAAGCCGACCTGGTTGAGGATCAGGCGGGGCATCGCATCGTTCGGCCGGGCGGCCCGCAGCAGGTCGACGAGGTTCTTGGCGTTGCGCAGCGAAGCGAGCTCGGGGGCGGCGACGATCGCGACCTCGTCGGCCCCGACCAGCGCCCGCTTGGCCCAGCCGGTCCACAGATGCGGCACGTCGAGCACGATGCAGGGCACGCTGGTGCGCAGCAAGTCGAGCAGGAGATCGAACGCGTCCTCGCCGAGATCGATGGTGCGGTCGAGCATCGCCGGGGCGGCGAGCAGAGACAGATTCTCGCTGCAACGCGACAGCAGCCGGTCGAGCATGTTGGCGTCGAGCCGCTCCGGCGCGAACACGGCGTCGGCGATGCCCTGCGGCGGATCCTGGTTGAAATCGAGCCCGGCGGTGCCGAAGGCGATGTCGAGATCGGCGATCACCGTCGAGGCGTCGAGATTGCGGGCGATCGCCCAGGCGACATTGTGCGCGATGGTGGAGGCGCCGACCCCGCCCTTGGCGCCGACGACGGCGATGGTGCGCCCGAGCGTCGCCGAACCCGACGCCGAGTAGAGCTCGGACAGCGTGCGCAGCAGGTCGAGGACCCCGAACGGAGCGACGAGATAGTCGCTGACGCCGCGCCGGATCAGCTCGCGATAAAGCTGGATGTCGTTGACATGGCCGATGACCACGACCTTGGTGCCGGGATCGCAACTCTCGGCAAGCGCATCGAGATTGGCGATCAGCACGGACGAGTCCCTGACCGTCTCGAGCACGATCACATTCGGCGTCGGCGCCCCGCGGAACGCCTCGACCGCCGCCGCCGGACCCCCCATTTGGATACGCGCCTGGACCTTGTCCATGCGCCGGTCGGCGGTCACCGCCTGCATCGCGGCGGCGACCTCCTGCGTCTCGCAGAAGGCCTGCAAGGTGACGCGCGGCAAGGGCGCGATGATTTCCTCGCCACCAGCCTCCGGCTCGAATCCCGGCGTGCTCGCCATCATTTGCCTCCGACGGCGTCGCTGATCTTGGTCTGCTCCTGGCGATACTGCGTCGAGGGATCCTTGCCCTCGCGCAGCCTCCTGATCGCCTCCATGCGCTTTTGCGTATCGAGGCGGCCTTCGCCGCGGGCGCGCACGAGATCCAGCGGATCGGCGATCTGCGCCGCGAAATTAGCCTGGGTGGCGCAGCCGAAATTCCAGTAGGGCTCGTTCGTTGCGCTCGTCTTGTAGCTGGAGGCGCCGAGATCGGTCGGCCATTGCCCGCAGGAATGCGTCAGCCCGGCCTGCAGAGAGGCATAGGTCAGGCGGATCGGCGAGGCGAGCTCGGGATCGGCGATGCGATAGGTCCTGACGGAGAGCGCGCCGGGCGAGACGCCGGCCCGGGCGAGCGAGCGGCGGATGCCGTCGAGCGTGTCATGGGTGGCGACGTCGCGGCCGGTCCCGGTCGGCACCTCGGCGACGAGGCCGCCCTTGCCGCTTCGGCGATAATCCTCGCCGAAGCGGGCGACGTCGTCGGCCTGGCGCGGATCAAGCCCGCCGCCGGACCGACCGACGAAGACATCGAGCGAGCGCGGCGCATCGCGCAGCACGATCGGGTGGCGCTCTCGGACGTCGACGGGAACACCGGAGGTCGAGATGTCGCCCTTGGCGCAGGCCCCGAGCAGGAGCGCAGCGCCGAGCGCGGCCGGCAGCGCGGCCCGGAGCGGCTTTCTGGTCACGATCATGATCGCCATCCTCGTCGCGGCCCCGTGTTCAATCGGCGATGAAACCGACGCGGCCCTTGTAGGCCTGCGGAATCGGCCCGCCGCTCGTCGATCCGTACATCTTGTTCAACCGCCCCATCAGGATCGTCTGGGCGTCGTGCGCCTCGACGAAGCCGTCGTCCGGGCGCTGCAGCCCGTTGGGGCCGACCGGCTTCACGATATAGGGCGTCACCGCGATCATCAGCTCGGTCTCCTCGCGCTGATAGTCGCGCGAGCGGAACATCGCGCCGATGATCGGAATGTTCATCAGGGCCGGCAGCCCGTTGATCGCCTGGCGCGAGACGCGCTGAATCAGGCCGGCGGTGGCGAGGGTTCCGCCAGAGGGCAATTCCACGGTCGTGTCCGACTTGCGTGTCCGGAAGCCCGGCGCATTGACCGAGCCGGTCTGGGTGGTGTCGGCCAGACGCAACTGGTTCTCGGCGTCGATCTCCGTGACTTCGGTCGCGACACGCATCGAGATCCTGCCCTCGGACATCACCACCGGCGTGAAGTTCAGGGAGACGCCGATCGGCTTGTAGACGATGCTGAGATTGCAGCGCCCGGTGATGTCGCAACTGTAGCCGTTCGGCACCGGAATCTCGCCGCCGGCGACGAATTTGGCGCTTTCGCCGGAGATGGCCGTCACGGTCGGCTCTGCCAGCACGCGCGACAGGCCAGCGCGCTCGAGCGCACGCATCGTGAAGTTCGAGGCCCTCGCGGAGCCGTCGGCGTTGACGAGCGAGCCGATCTTGCCGGCGATCGCGGTCGCCGCGAGCTGCTGCGGCTGCACCGAGAACGGATTGTCGATCGTCGGCGTGAGGCTGAAATTACCGATCTTCCATTCGCCGTTCGAATTGATGCCGAGCTGCTTGATCGCCTTGCGGGCAACCTCGGAGACGACGACCTTGACCATGACCTGGTCGCGGCCGCGGATCGTCAACGAATTGATCACCGCGCCTTTCGTCGCGCTGGCCCCCTCGCCCGAGGTGCCGACGAAGGCGTTGGCGATGTCCATGGCCTGCGTCGCCTCGGAGGCGTTCGCGACATTGCCGACGAGCAGGATCGAGTTCCCGGCCGGCTTGACCTGGATCTCTGCGCCCGGCATCGCTGCGCGCAGCGTCTGGCGCAGCACGTTCAGGTCGCGGCCGACCTCGATCTCCAGCGCCGTGATCTGCCGGCCCTCGGCGTCCATCACGAACATCGAGGTCGCGCCGTCGGCCATGCCGATGATGAAGAGCTTGCGGGCCGAGCGCACCACGGCGTTCGCAACCTTGGGATTGGCGACGAAGACCTCCTTGGCGTCGCGCGGCAGCTCGACGATCAACGAGCGGCCGATCGAGAGGTCGAGGCGGCGCGAGATCGCATGCTCGCTGGCGCCGACATTCAGCACCGGCGCGGCGCCCTTGCTCTGGGCCAGGACCGGCATGCCGCAGATCGGCATGGCCAGCGACAGGACAGTCAGAGACAGCGCCAGGCTGCGCTTGCGGGCATGGCCGCGATCTGGGTTGGGCATCGGGGTCATGGCTTCACCGCCTTGGTGACGACGCCGTAGCGCACGAGGGTCAGCCCCCCATCCTCGCTGGGCGGGCTCTTGTCGCCGGCGTCCTGGAGACTGCGCAGCGACAGCGACAGGCTGCTGGTCTTCTGGGCCAGGGTGACGGCCTCGACCTGCTTGGGATCGAGCTCGAGCGTCGCGGTCTCGCCGACGACGACCTTCTCGCCATTCTTCTCCTGGATGTTCTGGCCGATCGCCAGCACGCGCACATTGGCGATCAGGGTCTCGCTGACCGGCGCCGAGCCGTCCCTGGAGTTGCTGTCGTCACGGGTCGTGCGGATCACGTCGACGCGGTCATTGGGGAGGACGAAGCCGCCGGCGGTGTTGGCGCCGCGGTTGTCGGTGGTGATGGCGACGGCGCGCTTGCCCGGCGGCAGGATCGCCGAGAGGAAGCCGGAATCGGCCTTGAGCAGCTTCTCGCGACGTATCGGCTCCGAGCCATAGAGCGGCGCACGGGCGATCTGACCGACGAATTCAGCCTCGCCCCCGGGAAGATCCTGGCGGCGGATCACCTCGGCCGGCAGGCTCGCCAGCGGCCAAGCCAGCCATTTGAGATCGCCGGCCGCGAGCCTGTTGCCGATCGGAACATCGGCGGCAGCCACCAGCACCTCGACGGTAGGCGCCGGCTCGTATTTCGTCTCGGACGGCGTGGTGACCTTCGGGGGCCGGCTGATCAACAGCGCTGCCCCAAGGCCGGCGACGACCGCTATGGCGAGAATGATGATGCGGGCGGGACTCATGGCACACGATCCTTGGTCGGCATGCGCCGACCCTCAGCCGGATCGTGGCCTTGGAATCGTCAACTTATGGTTAACCGGAGGTATCTTTTTGTGCGGATCGACCGTTCCGGAGCGGGACCGCCCCATCAAGAACCGATCGCGGCACGCCAGATCGCCGTCTCCGGCAGAACGACGAGCGCGGCGAAGGCGAGAGCGATGCCGTAGGGCACGCCTTCGTCCTTGTCATGCAGGCGCTGCGCCCAGCCCCAGCCCAATGCCGGCCGAGGCAGCGGCAGCTTCCTCAGGCTGAGCAGCGCGAGGGTGAGGGCTCCCCCGGCGACCGCCGAGATGAAGACATAAGGCAGCAACTGGTCGAAACCGAACCAGAGCGCCGTCACCGCGGCGAGCTTGGCATCGCCGCCGCCGATCCAGCCCGCCGCGAAGAAGCCGAATGTGACGCTGAGGACGAGGAAGCCGGCAGCCAGATGCCAGCCCAGTTGCGTCCAGCTCAGGCCGACGCTGGCCGCGCAGAGCGCGAAGCCGGCGACGAGAACCAGGCAGAGCCGGTTGGAGATCGTCATCGACACCATGTCGCTGGCCGCGGCGTAAGCCATGGCCGCGGGAAAGACGACGATGATCAGGAACAGCGAAACCGACATGACAGCCATCCGATGAGCAGGGGCGACATTACCGCTTCGACCTCACCAAAGACTTACCGGCACAAGGCGAGGTGGAATTCACCCCCCAAACGGGAAGCGCCCTGGATAGGCTCCAAGGCGCTTCCTGCCGTTCGATGATGATCGCCCTGGCGAGTTTACTTCAGCTTGTCGCTGACCGTCGTGAACTGGCCGACCAGGCCGGTGCCGACGGTGCCCCAGACGCCGATGCAGACGACCGAGATCAAAGCGGCGATCAGGCCGTACTCGATGGCGGTGGCACCCGACTCGTCCTTGGCAAACCGCTTGAACAGGTTCTTCATGGTCTTCCCCCCGCTTGCCGGACGACGCTTACTTCAGCTTGTCGCTGACCGTGGTGAACTTGCCGACCAGGCCGGTGCCGACAGTGCCCCAGACGCCGATGCAGACGACCGAGATCAGCGCTGCGATCAGGCCGTATTCGATGGCGGTCGCGCCGGACTCATCCTTGGCGAAGCGCGCAAACAGGTTCTTCATGGTCTTTCTCCGCTTGCCGGATGAAACTTACTTCAGCTTGTCGCTGATCGTCGTGAACTTGCCGACCAGGCCGGTTCCGACGGTGCCCCAGACGCCGATGCAGACGACCGAGATCAGGGCGGCGATCAAGCCGTATTCGATGGCGGTGGCGCCCGACTCGTCCTTGGCGAAGCGCGCAAACAGGTTCTTCATGGGTAGCTCCTTTGCACCACGTTTGACTGCTGCCTTCGCTCTAGGTGGCTTCGGTCAGCGACAGGAGTGACACTAGGACGCCCGCCTTGCCGATCGGTTAAAGCGACCCAATAATTCGCCGAATTTTACAGGTCTTCGCTCAATGGTTAACGCGCTTTTAGCGCGCTCTGTCAGTTAACGAGAGGTATAATCTTTCCGATACTTCAAATATAACTCGGCAGACGAATCAGAAATGCGCCGCATAACGTTTCGTCAGTGCGAGCGACCCGACATCGCCATGCGCTTTTCATTGGCGACGATCAGGCTTCCAGGGCCGGTGAGAAAGCCGGATTGGCTGCGGAAATCGCGATCTTAGCAATCCATTCATCATTTTCGGCTTACCTCGTCCCGTTCGAAACCTTGAGGCGCGCGCGAGGTCCATTGCGATGCCGGGATCGCGGCTCTCCAAATCCTTTCCAAGGCTGGTCCTTGCCGGGCTCGCGGCGGCTGCCGGCTTGAGCCTGTCGGCCGATATCGTACGCGCTCAAGCTCGGCTCATTCCCGCGCCAGCCCCGGAATCCCGTGGCGATGTCGGCGAAGCGGTCCAGGTCGTGGTCGACCATGCCAAGGTGCTGCGCCTGCCCGAGAAGGCGCAGACGGTGATCGTCGGCAATCCGGCGATCGCGGACGTGACGGTCCAGCGCAACGGCGTGATGATCGTCACCGGCAAGAGCTACGGCGTCACCAACCTGATCGCGCTCGACGCGACCGGCGCCCTGCTGGCGGAATCCTCGGTTCGCGTCGGCGCCGCCACCGATTCGATCCTGACTGTGCAGCGCGGCCTCGAGCGCGAGAGCTATTCCTGCACGCCCAATTGCCAGCCGAGCGCCCAGCTCGGCGATTCCAAGGCGTTCTTCGATGGCACGAGCGGCCAAAGCGGCGCCCGCAACGCCGCTGCGACGGGCAGCGGGGAGAAGAAGTAGCTCTCCCCGCCCTGCCCGCGAGACCGATCAGATCGTCTGATTGTAAGCGCCGACTTCCGGATTCTCGCGCAGAACCCCGTCGATCGCCTTGAACATCTCGCGCATGCGCGCTTCCGAGACCGGGCTTTCGCAGACCACGACCAGCTCGGGCTTGTTCGAGGACGCCCGGATCAGGCCCCAGGTGCCATCCGCGTTGACGACACGCACGCCGTTGACGGTGATGACGTCGACGATTGCCTGGCCGGCGATCTTTTCGCCCGCTGCCTGCATCGCCTGAATCCGCTTGGTGATCTTGTCGCTGACGCCGTATTTCACCTCGTCGGCGCATTTGGCCGCCATGGTCGGCGTGCCCCAGGTCTTCGGCACGGCGGCATAGAGCTCGGCCATCGACTTATCCGGGTTGCGGTCGAGCATGTCGATCACGGCGATGGCGGTGACGACGCCGTCGTCATAGCCCCGGCCGACCGGCGCGTTGAAGAAGAAGTGGCCGGACTTCTCGAAGCCGGCGAGGGCATTGAGGTCGCGGACCCGGCGCTTGATATAGGAATGGCCGGTCTTCCAGTAATCGGTCTTGACGCCGAGCCGCTGCAGTTCCGGATCGGTCGAGAACAGGCCGGTCGACTTGACGTCGACGACGAACTGCGCGCCCGGATTGAGCTTGCCGAGGTCGCGGGCGAGCATCACGCCGATCTTGTCGGCGAAGATCTCCTCGCCATGGTTGTCGACGACGCCGCAGCGGTCGCCGTCACCGTCGAAGCCGAGCGCGACATCGGCGCCGTGCTGCTTCACGGCATCGGCCATGGCGTGCAGCATCTTCATGTCTTCGGGGTTCGGATTGTAGCGCGGGAAGGTGTGGTCGAGCTCGGCATCCATCGGGATGACCTCGCAGCCGAGCGCTTCCAGAATCCGGGGCGCGAAGGCGCCAGCCGTGCCGTTGCCGCAGGCGGCGATGACCTTGAGCTTGCGCGTGATCTTCGGGCGGTTGGTCAGGTCGGCGATGTAGCGCGCCGGGAAATCGGGCACGAACTGGTAGGAGCCGCCGCCGGGAAGGTCGAAATCGCCGGCGAGCACGATGTCGCGCAGCTGCCCCATCTCGTCGGGGCCGAAGGTGACGGGACGCTGCGCCCCCATCTTGATGCCGGTCCAGCCATTGTCGTTGTGCGAGGCGGTTACCATGGCGACGCAAGGCACGTCGAGCTCGAACTGGGCGAAATAGGCCATGGGCGACATGGCGAGGCCGATGTCGTGGACCTTGCAGCCGGCCGCCATCAGGCCGGTGACCAGCGCCATCTTGATCGAGGAGGAATAGCTGCGGAAGTCATGGGCGGTGACGATCTCGGGCTTGACGCCCATGCGCCTGATCAGCGTGCCGAGGCCCATGCCGACGGCCTGGACGCCCATCAGGTTGAGCTCCTTCCCGAAGAACCAGCGCGCATCGTATTCGCGGAAGCCGGTCGGCTTCACCATCGGCAGCGATTCGTACTCGAACGTGTTGGGGAAGAGCTCGGGCAGGGGCTTCGGGAACATCGGGCCATCCATCTTCGAGGAGCACGGGCGATGAGGCCCGCGCGGAAACCATGCAGCTGACGCGTGCGGTACGGACAGGCCACAGGCTACATGAATGCAGCCTGAGCATGACAGGGCAAGGACGCAAGGCGGGCATAGCTCATCCGTATGAGCTTGCAAACAAACGGCCCGATCCTCAACCGCGCAGGACCATGCGGCCGCCCTGGACCTCGTAGCCGCGTAGCCGGCGCAGGAAGGAGGTGCCGAGCAGGCTGATCGAGAGGGCGCCGGCAGGCAGCACCACGGCCTCGACATCGCGCACCGAGATGTCGCCGAGCCGCACCTCGCGCAGCATCGTCTTCGCCCCCCGCACCACGCCGTTGGCGGTGCCGAGGCCGACCGAATAGGCGGAGCGGTCGGGCCTGATCCCGAGCGCGCGGGCATCGGCGTCGGTCAGCACGACCAGGCTCGCGCCGGTGTCGACCATCATCTTCACCCGGTAGTTGTCGATCGACGGATGGACGAGATAGTGGCCGCGATAGTCGGCATTGACCGTCAGGACACGCTCTGACTTGGCAAGCACGGGCTCGCTCGAGGCGACGCTCGCCGGAGCCGGCTCCCGGCTCGTCATCTCGTCGAGACGACCGGCGGCTTGGAAGGCGGCGAAGCCGGCGATCCCGGCAATGCCCAAAGACCAGACGATCGGCCGCTGGGCCATGACCCGTTCCCTTCCTCGCCTTGCACCGGAAACGCTGGGGGTGAAGTGCTGACCAACGGTAAATCGGCACAGCGAAACCGCTGCAGCCGACGCATTTCCGCCTCGGGGAACGCGCTCAGGCTTAATTCGCACTCAACCGGATCGGTAGCGTTCTACGGAAAGCTCGCCCTACAGGAAGCTCTTACCGACCAGCCCCTCGATCGCCTCCCGCCGCGGCACGCTCGGCTGGGCGCCGGCCATGGTGCAAGCGAGCGAGCCGGCGGCGAGCCCGCGCTGAAGCGCGCCGGAGAAGCCGAAACCGGCCTGCAATGCCGCGGCGAAGGCGCCGACGAAGCTGTCGCCGGCGGCGACCGTGTCGACCGCCTCGACCACAGGCGCCTCGAGCCGGCGCCGGACGCCACCATGCCAGCCGACCGCACCGGCGGCGCCGAGCGTGACGATACAGGCGATGCCGCGCTCGCCGTCGATGCGCTGGGCGATGGCGTCGGGCTCGGTCTCCTCCCAGCCGAGCGAGCCGGCGAGGATCAGCGCCTCGTGCTCGTTGACGATCAGGATGTCGGTCAACGCCAGCAGGGCGGGATCAGGCGCTCCGGCCGGGGCGAGATTGAGGATCACCCGGCCGCCGCCGGCGCGCATCGCCCGCGCCGCCCGCAGGCACTCGCCCTCCGGCACCTCGCGCTGGAGCAGCAGCAGGTCGCCCTCGCCCGGCTTCAGCGCTTCGACGGCATCGGCCCTGGCCAGCGCATTGGCGCCGGCCGCGACGACGATCTGGTTAGAGCCGGCGGCATCGACGGCAATGAAGGCGGCGCCGGTCGGTGCCTCATCGCGGGCGACATGCAAAAGATCGACGCCATCCTCGGCCAGGAGGCCAAGCGCGATCTCGGCGAAGCCGTCGCGACCGACGGCGCCGACCAGCGTCACCTCTGCTCCGGCGCGGCGCGCCGCCAGCGCCTGGTTGGCGCCCTTGCCGCCGGGATGCAGCGCATAGCCCGGACCGAGCACGGTCTCGCCGGCGCCGGGCAGACGTTCGACCGGGGTGACCAGATCGACGTTCAGCGAACCAAAAACGATGATCATGCCTGAAGGCCCCGCGCGAGGCGGGTGACGCCGGCGACGAAGGCATCCTCGGGCGTGGTCAGCGAGTAGCCGAGCCCCGCGGCGGCGAGCGCCTGGCCATAGCTCCCTGCGAGGACGCCATCTGCCACCAAGTGCAGATTGCCGAGGCCGCCGAACAAGGCGCGGGCGCCCGCGATCTCCTGCGCCACCAGCAGAGCCGAGAGATAAGGACCGACCGCGCCGCCCTGCATGCGCCCGCCGAGGACGTCACTGCGGGCATGGAAGGCGGCGTTGAGCAGGCCGCCCGGTCGCTGCGCCGCGACCAGCCCACGCCGCATGCCCTCGGCCGTGTCATCGCCCGCAGGTTCGCTCGCCAGGCGCGACAGAATCGAGTGCTCGCGCAGCAGGCCGTAGACCTCGCCGGTCATAAAGCTGGCGAAGCGGGTGATGCGCCCGCCTTTGACCTCGGCCCATTTCGAATGGGTGCCAGGCAGGCAGGCGATGCCATCGGTGAGGCCAAGGCCGACGATCAGCGTCTCCTCGCCGCGCATCACGTCGAAAGCGCCCTCGTCGCAGGAGAGGCCGGGCAGGATCGTGGCGCGCGTGCCGTCGTCGAGCGTGACGGCAAGGCCGGCGGCGGCGATTTCCTCCGGGCTCGCCGGGCAAGCGACATAGGGCGCCTCGACCCAGCCATTGCGGCTGCCGACCATGCCGGCGAGCAGCACCGCTGCGTCAGGCCGTGCCGCCCGGAATTCGCCGGCGATCTCGGCGAAGGCCGCCGGGAAGCCGCCGGCCGGGACCGACTGGATGCCGCGATCGGCGATGCGTTTCGCCAGCACGACGCCATCCTCGCCGATGAGGAAAGCGCGGGCGCGCGTCGTGCCCCAGTCGAGCGCGATCAGGGGTTTGGGCATGGCAGGCTCCGGCGTCACGACCGCTGTGGACAGCGGCTCATGCTGTCCATAACGCGATATCGCCGGGCTTCAAGGTTCGATTCCGAGCCGCTTCAACGCTTCACGCGCCTCGGTCAGGTCCGGAACGCGCTTCAGCGCCGCGCGATAGTCGGCGATCGCCTCGTCACGCTGGCCCAGCGCCTCGCGGATATGGCCACGAGTATCAAGCGCATAGGCCGATTCCGGAGCTGCGAGGACGGCTCGCTCGGCATCGGGCAAAGCCTCGCCCGGCCGACCAAGCTTGTAGAGCGCCCAAGCCTTGAGGTTGTAGGCCTCGCTGCGCGTATTGCCCCTGGCAATCGCTTCACTGACATCCGCCAAAGCCTTGTCGAACTGGTCGAGATCGGCCTGGAGGTAGGCCCGCTGATAGAAGGCCGGCCCGGCATTTGGCTGACCGATATCGATCGCCGCCGACAGATCGGCGAGCGCGCCCTGTTTGTCGCCCTTCCTGGAGCGGGCGCCGGCACGGTCGATCAGGAAGCTACCGACATTGGCCGGATCGAGCTCCATCGTCCGGCTGAAATCTGTGATCGCCTTGTCGTAGTCCCGAGCGCGCATGTGCAGTTGGGCACGTGCCCAATGATTGCGCGGATCGTTCGGCGAGAGCCGCAGAACGGTATCGTAGTCGGCGATAGCCGCCGCGAGCTTGCCTTGCCGGGCGAGCAGATCGCCGCGGACACGATGCGCCTCGGCCTGCGCCGCATCCAGCGCGATCGCCTTGTCGAGATCGGCCATAGCCTCGGGCTCGCGCTTGAGCTGGGCCAGCAGATTGCCGCGGACGGCGAGCGCACGGACGAATTTTGGATCAATGGCGAGCGCCGCCGCGAGGTCGGCGAGAATGGCCTCGTCATCGCCGAGCTTGGTGCGAGCCTCGGCCCGCGCAGTCAGCGTCGCCGGATCGTTCGGCTTCAGCCGTGCCGCGTCATTGAAGTCGAGCACCGCCCGCTCGCCGTCGCCGCTCTGCAAATAGGCCACTCCGCGATTGTAGAAGGCACCGGCATCGTTCGGGGTCAGGCGCAACAGGGCGGTATAGTCGGAGATCGCGCGCTGCGGCTGCCCCAGCTTCATATAGGCGGCGGCCCGCAGCTGATAGGCTTCGACCGAGCCCGTGGCGAGGCGCAAGGTCAGGTTGAACTCGCCGATGGCGCGGCCGAGCTCGCCCTGCAGGAACAGCACCTTGCCACGCTTGACCCGAACGGAGCCGTCATTCGGCGCCAGCTTGACCGCCTCGTCGAAGTCCTTCAGCGCAAGATCGAGCTTGTTCTGCTCGGTCAGGAGGACGCCGCGATTGTACCAGGCGTTGGCGAATTTCGGATCGAGCGCGAGCGCGCGCGAAAAATCCTCCGCGGCCTTGTCGAACTCCTTCTTGTGAAAGAAAGCCGCGCCCCGATTGTCGAAGGCTTCGGTGAAGTCGCGCTTCAGCGCGATCGCCTGCGAGAAATCGGCAATGGCGAGGTCGAATTCGCCAATCGCAGCGTAGTCGACGCCGCGGTTGAAGACGAGCAGCGCGTTCTTCGGATCGCGAGCAATGGCCGCGCCGTAGTCGACGATCGCCTTGGTCCGCTCGCCCTTATCGGAATAGGAGACAGCCCGGTTGGCGAGGTAGCGCAGTTCGCCCGGCGCCAGCGCGATCGCCGCGTTCAACTCCTGGATGGCGCGGTCCGATTCGCCACGCTCGCGGAAGACGTCGGCGAGGCGGCCATGCGCCCGGGCGCGGACAGCAGGCTGCTCACGATCGCCTCTTGCGATGACGGCCTGGCAGCGGGTCAGGAGTTCATCGGCCTTGTTCGTGCCGAAGCAGGCCCGCGCCTCGCGGCTGGACTGGGCCAAGGCACTCGCCGCAGAGACGAGCAGCAGTGCCATGGCGAGCGCGACGGCACGGCCTCGCACCACTCTCAACCGTTCTCGCATCCCAATTCCCTGTCTGATGGTCCGACCTTGCCGGAGGCCGGCTGCGGACGCCAGCGGGCGACGGCGGCATTGCCCCGCCTGATCTGGGCAGCATCGAGCCGGGGCAGCAGCTTCGCCAGATCCGCCCGGGCGTCGGCTCCGTTTTGCCGCGCGGCCAGTGTCAGCCAGATGAAAGCGGCGACCGGATCGGCACCGACGCCATTGCCCTCAACATAGGCGCGGCCGAGATTGGTCTGGCCATCAACGTCGCCACGCTCGGCGGCGAGCCGATAAAGGCGTGCAGCCTCGGGAAGGTCCTGCGAAACCCCGGCACCACCGAAATACATCACTCCGAGGGCACTGAAGGACCGGGCGAAGCCCTGATCGGCCGCCTTGCGGAACCAGCGCAACGCCTCGGCATTGTCGCGCGGGACGCCTTCGCCACGCGCGTAGCGAACCCCGAGATTGTGCTGAGCGACGACGTCGCCCGCTGCCGCGGCCTGGCGATAGAGCGCGACGGCGACGGGCAGGTCGATCGGCACGCCGTAACCATACTGATAGGCTTTGGCCAAATCGGTCTTGGCCGAGACGCAACCGGCGGCTTCAGCCTTTCGCATCCAGCCCAGCGCCGCCGTGTCGTCTCGCTCCGTGCCGCGGCCTTCCGAGTAGAGCGTCACCAGCGCGCGCATCGCCCCGATATGGCCCTGCTGCGCCGCCTGCGTGAAGCGGGCGAAGGCGAGGCGATCGGCGTCGGCATTGCCGCGCCGATACAAGAGCAAGCCGAGATTGTACTGCGCCACCATGTTGCCCCCCGTGGCGGCTCGCTCGAACAGCGCCTGCGCCCTGGCCTCGTCGCGCGGCATGCCGTCGCCCATCAGATAGGCCGCCGCCAGATTGTTGATAGAGGGAGGATGGCCCTGCTCGGCCGCCTGCCGATAGAGGCCGAGCGCGCGCCGCGGATCCTTGCGAACGCCCTGGCCATGCTGGTAGCGCTTGCCGAGCTCGAACTGCGCCGGCGCATCGCCCCGGCCTGCCTGCTTCTGGAGGGTCGGCAGATCGAGTTGCTCCAGCGCCGGCGGGGCAGCCGGCATCTCGGCCATCGCGCCGGCGCACAGCAGCCAACCGAAGACGGCCGCAGCAAGCAGAACGGTTTTGCGTCGCACGGTCATATCCAGCCTTCGCTGACCGGGATAGTCTTGGCGACATCAGCGGCCTAATCCAACCGACCTGTTTCGACAGGGCGAAAATCGGCTCGCCCTGCACGCGGATCTGCGCCATCTAGCCTTGCCGCAGCCAGATGGCCTGAAGGACACCGCAATGCTGATTCTCTCGGCGGCCGGCTATTCCGCCCGCATCGCCCCTGACGCCGGCGGCACGATCGCCGCGCTCAACTGGGAGGCGCCGGACGGGACGGTGCTGCCGCTGCTGCATGCCCCGGCCGAGCTCGCCCCGCAGACGCAGACGCCGAACAAGTTCGGGGCCTGGGCGATGCTGCCCTTCGCCAACCGCGCCTTCGACAGCCTGGTCGACGACGGCCATACCCGCTTCAGCGTGCCCTCGAACAATCCCGCCGGCACGATCCACGGCTTCGGCTGGCAATCCGCCTGGCAGGTCGAGGAGCAGGGTGCCGGCCATACCGTGCTGGTGCACCGACGTAGTGCCGGCCCGGATCCCTATCGCTACCTGGCCAGACAGGAGATCCGGCTGGGCGCGGACGGTATGACCGTGACGCTCACGCTGACCAACGAGGCCGACCAGGCCCTACCCTTCGGCATGGGCCTGCATCCGTGGTTTCCCTGCGCCGCCGATACGCGCCTGCGCATGGCGGCGACCGGCGCGCTGATCTTCGGCGACCAGTTCCGCGCCACCGGCACGCAAGCCTTCACTGACGGCGGCCCCTATGCCGGCAACCCGGTCTTCGCGACCGGCACGGAGACCGCCTGGAGCTTTTTGGGCTGGGACGGCACGGCTCGGATCGAGACGCCCTCGACCGATCTCGCGATCACGCTGAGCGCGAGCGAGAGCCTGCGTTATCCGGTGGTGTGGGCGCCAGCCGGCGTCGATTTCCTCTGCGCCGAGCCGCAGAGCCATGCAGCGGGCGCCCCGAGCGAAAAGATCGTGCGCGAGGCCTCGCCGCTCGCCCGGCTGCAGCCGGGCGAGACGCTGGCAGGCTGGGTGCGGATCGCCGCCGAAGCGATCTAGCTCATTGGTTGAGCATCGGATTTCTCCGAAAAGTGGATTCCACTTTTCGGTCCGATGCTCTAGCGCCAGCCCGGTCCGGACATCGGCTGGAAGCCGATCGCGCCGACCGGGATCGCCGGCCTGAGCAGCATCTGCTCGCGCGCCTCGCCCCAGGCCGGACCCTGGCGCTGCTGCTTGGCCGTCAGCACGGCCTTCTGCGTCCTGATCTTGGCCTTGGCGATCTTCTGCTTCGACCCGGTCGAGGCCTTGGCGAAGCGCGAGAGGTTGTCGGTCGCGGCGCCGTTCAGCGCGATGCGGGTGCTGCCAGCACCATGCTTCTTGACCAGCGCGAACAGCTTGGCGGCATTAGCCGGGTGCAGGCGGATGCAGCCATGCGAGGCCGGGCGGCCGAGCGCGCCGACGGCCGTCGTGCCATGGATGGCGTAGCCGCCGCGGAAGAACACGGCATAGGGCATCGCGCCGCCATATTTGCGGGAATACCAGCTGCGCTCGAGCCGGGTCGGGCGGTAGACGCCGTTGGGCGAGCGGAAGCCCTTGCGGCCGGACGAGATCGCCCAATTGTAGGTTTCGCCGTCGCTGGTGGCGACGCTCATGCGTTGGGCGGCGATGTCGACGCGGACATCGACCTTGGCCTGCGCCACGGCGAGGCCGGCGAGCGAGGCGCATAAGAAAGCGAGGATGCCGAGAAGGCGGGACATGACGCGACTCCTGAACGACGCAACCTGAAGACAACGGCTCTTTGGTCGCTGTCGCTCGGGCGCATGCGCCATGCGAAGTCAGCCCCGGCCTTGCCTTAAAGGAATCCCGAGGGGTCGGCGCTTGTAAAGCGCAAACCGTTCAAATGGTTTCCAATCACAGGCGTCGGATGCCGGTCGTGACTCGCTAGTCGAAGAACACGATCCAGGCGAGCAGCGCCGCGATCAGCCAGAGCGCCCAATTGCCCCAGCGATTGCGCGCTGCCTCTGCCCGGCCGATCGCCTGGATGCTGGCCTCGTCGAGCGAGAAGCCGTGGCGCGACGACTCTTCCAGCTGCCCGAGCACGCGCTCGGCCCGGCCGACCGTCTCCGGCAGGTTGGCGAGGCTGCCGACGAGCGTGCGAACGCTGCGGCCGGCATCCTCGATGCGCCCGATCGGGCCGAGATTGCGGGTCAGCCAGTCGCGCACCACCGGCTCGGCCGTGGTCCACATGTCCAGATGCGGGTCGAGCGTGCGCGCGACGCCTTCGACCACGACCATGGTCTTCTGCAGCATGACGAGTTCGGTGCGCGTCGCCATGTCGAACAGGCCGGTGATCTCGAACAGCAGCGTCAGCACCTTCGCCATCGAGATCTCGTCGGCGCGCTTGTCGTGGATCGGCTCGCCGACGGCGCGGATCGCCTGGGCGAAATCATCGACCGAGTGGTGCGGCGGCACGTAGCCGGCCTCGAAATGCACCTCGGCAACGCGGCGATAGTCGCGGGTGATGAAGCCGAACAGAATCTCAGCGAGGAAGCGCCGCTCCTTGTGGCCGAGTCGGCCCATGATGCCGCCATCGACGGCGACGAGCCGCCCTTCAGCATCGACGAAGAGGTTCCCCGGATGCATATCGGCATGGAAGAAGCCGTCGCGGATCGCGTGCTTCAGGAAGGACTGGATGACGTTGCGGCCGAGCGCCGGCAGGTCGTGCCCGGCGGCGCGGAGCGCCTCGACATCGGAGAGACGGATTCCATCGATCCACTCGTCGATCAGGATCTCGCGGGCGGTGAGCTGCCAATCCGGCACCGGAACCCGGAAATCCTTGTCTTCCTTGGTGTTCTCGGCGAATTCGGAGAGAGCCGCCGCCTCCAGGCGCAGGTCCATCTCCATCGCAACCGAGCGTGCCAGCGTCTCGACGATGGCAACGAAGCGCAGGCGCCGTGCCTCGGGCGAGCGGCGCTCGGCGAGCTCGGCGCCGAAGCGCATGGCCGCAAGGTCGCGGTGGAAGCGGTCGCGGATGCCGGGCCTCAGGATCTTGACCGCGACCTCAGTGCCGTCCTTGCGGCGGGCGCGGTGGACCTGGGCGATCGAGGCGGCCGCGACCGGCTCGCCGAATTCGGCGAAGATCGCCTCGGCCGGCTTGCCGTGGGCGGCCTCGATCGCGGCGCGGGCCTGCGCCATCGGGAAGGGCGCCATCCGGTCCTGCAGGGCCGAAAGATCCTCGGCGATCTTCATGCCGACGACATCGGGCCGCGTCGCCAGGAACTGGCCGAACTTGACATAGGACGGGCCGAGGCGGGTCAGCGCCGCGGCGAGGCGGGTGGCGGAGGAGCCGGCACCGCGGCGCTCGATCAAACGGCCGAGCGCGATCAGGCCCCGCGCCGCCGGTGGCAGCACGGAGGGGTCGACCAGCGCGAGCGCGCCCTCGCGCGCCAGCACGAAGCCGACCCGCGCCGAGCGGGCGAGATGGGCAAGCGCGGAGATCATGCTTGGGCGGCCCCAGCCGTCATGGCCGGGCTCGACCCGGCCATCTCATGCCGAAAAGGGCTCCCTTCCTGAGATGCTCGGGTCAAGCCCGGGCATGACGAGGCAAGACCCATCACAGCTTCCAGCCGGAATGCAGCGCCACCACCCCGCCGGTCATCGGCGTGAAGCTGGCGCGGCGGAAGCCGGCGTCGGCGATCATGTTGGCGAAGATCTGCGGGCGCGGGAATTTGCGGATCGATTCGACGAGATACTGATAGGGCTCGGCCTCGCCCGTCACCATCCGCCCCATCGGCGGGATGACGTTGAAGGAATAAGCCTCGTAGATCTTGTCGAGGACAGGCACGTCGACATGGCTGAATTCGAGGCAAAGGAAACGGCCGCCGCGCTTCAGCACGCGATAGGCCTCCGCCAGCGCCTTCTCGATGCGCGGCACGTTCCGGATGCCGAAGGCGATCGTATAGGCGTCGAAGCTATTGTCCGACAGCGCCAGCTCCTCGGCATTGCCCTGGACGAAGCGGATGCGCTCATCGTCCGGAAAGCGCTTCTGCGCCCGCTCGCGCCCGACGGCGAGCATCTCGGCGTTGATGTCGAGCACGGTGACGTCGGTCTGCGGCCCGCCCTCCTCCAGCACCTTGAAGGCGACATCGCCAGTGCCGCCGGCGACGTCGAGATGATGGAAGGGCCGATCGCGCGGCGGCTTCAGCGCCGTCAGCAGCGCCTCCTTCCAGGCGCGGTGCAGCCCGGCCGACATCAGGTCGTTCATCAGGTCGTAGCGGCCGGCGACCTTGTGGAAGACGTCGTCGACCTTGGCCTGCTTCTCGCCGAGCGGCACGCTCTCGAAGCCGAAATGGGTGGTGTCGGAGGCTGCTGTCACGGTTGGGCCGCTCTTGTGTTCGGGTGAGGCGATGAATAGCGAAAGCATCGGGCCTTGTCGCGGGCCCTCTCGACGCATGCTGAAGAGCCGAGGCCATGCCTGAACTTCCCGAGGTCGAAACCGTCCGCCGCGGATTGGAGCCCGCCATGCTCGGCGAGCGCTTCGCCAGCGTCGAGCAGCGCCGCCCCGATCTGCGCTTTCCCCTGCCCGAGCGCTTCGCCGAGCGCCTGACCGGGCGGCGGGTCGAGGCACTGTCGCGACGGGCGAAATACCTGATCGCCGATCTCGACGACGGCCAGGCGCTGGTCATGCATCTCGGCATGAGCGGGCGCTTCATCGTCGAGGCGCCGGGAACGCCGCCGACCGAACCCGGCGCCTATTACAACGAGATCGGCCGGCACCTGATCCACGACCACGTCGTCTTCCATCTGAGCTCGGGCGCCCGCGTCACCTATAACGATGTCCGCCGCTTCGGCTTCATGGACCTGCTGCCGCGCGCCGGGCTGGAAAGCTCGAAGCATTTTGCCGGAATGGGCATCGAGCCGCTCGGCAACGAGCTCTCCGGCGAATTGCTGGCGAGGCTGTTCTCCGGGAAGATCGCGCCGCTCAAGGCGGCGCTGCTGGACCAGCGCCTGATCGCCGGGCTCGGCAACATCTATGTCTGCGAGGCGCTGTTCCGTGCCGGCCTGCACCCGGAAGCCGAGGCCGGCTCCCTGGCGACGCCGACCGGCAAGCCGCGCGAGAAGGCGCACCTCCTGGCGCAGATCATCCGCGACGTCTTGGAGGAGGCGGTCGCCGCCGGCGGCTCGACCCTGCGCGACTTCGCCCATGCCGATGGCTCGCTCGGCTATTTCCAGCATCGCTTCAAGGTCTATGACCGCGAGGACGAGCCTTGCGTCACGCCGGGCTGCGGCCATCTGGTCAAGCGGCTGGTGCAGTCGGGCCGCTCGACCTTCTATTGCGAGAGCTGCCAGAAGCGGGCCTGAGCACACGATGCCTGACACTCTTCGCCCGGCCGGCAAAGTCATCCTGCTCAACGGCGCCTCCAGCAGCGGCAAGTCGTCGCTCGCACGCGCCATCCAGGCCCGGATCGAGGAGCCGTTCTGGCACATCTCGATCGACCATCTGCGCGATTCAGGCGTGCTGCCGACCGCCCGGATCCGCAGCGGCGAGTTCCCGTGGTCCGCCATGCGCGACGCCTTCTTCGAGGGCTTCGAGCAGTCGCTGCTGGCCTATGTCCGCTGCGGCAACAACCTGGTCGTCGAGCACATCATGGAAAGCCGCGACTGGCTGCTGCGGCTGGTTCGCCTGCTCGCAGAGCAGGATGTCTTCTTCGTCGGCCTGCATTGCGACCTCGCCGAGCTGGAGCGTCGCGAGATCGCCCGCGGCGACCGGCGCATCGGCGACGCCCGCCGCGACTTCCATCAGATCCACAGCTATTGCCGCTACGATGCCGAGCTGGATTCGGCCATCACGCCCGAGGCCAATGCCGACAAGCTGATCGCCGCCTGGCATGCGCGCACGAAGCCCTCGGCCTTCCAGGGCCTGCTCGCCGAGGCGGAGCCGGCCGCCTGATCAGGCGCTTTCGATGACCCTGGCGAGATTCTCCAGCGTCGAGCGCAAGCCGGCATCGTGATCCGCCTTGCCGATGCCGGCCGGGACGTTCTCGCAGAGGATCGTCACCTCGGTGCCGTCGCGGACCTCCTTGAAGCGCCAGGTCATCGTCATCGTGCCGGCGAAGGCCGGATCGTCCGAGACGAAGCCGACCTCCCAGACGATGCGCTGGCCCGGATCGAGCGCGACGAAGCGGCCTTCGACGATATCGCTGTCGGCGCTGGCCTTACCGGACGCGCCGGACGGGTCGTCATAGGTCAGGATCATGCGATAGCTGCCGCCGGGATGCGGCTCGAAGCGCTCGATCTTCGCCCGCATCCCTTTCGGTGGCAGCCAGCGCGACAGCACGGCCGGATCGGCGAAAGCATTGTAGACCGCGCCGGGTGAGGCCTTGACGAGGCGCGAGGCGGTGTCGGTTCTCGTCTCGGCCGGCATGACGGACTCCCTGGCGGTTGTGCGAAGGCTAGCGGGATGAAACGCTCGAACCCGGCAGCAGGTTTCCTCGCCTGATCCCACGAACGCGCAGCCCCATACAGCCTTGCGCCGGCGCGCATGGACTTTCCCCCACGCGGCCCGCTAATGCTGCCGCGACAGATCATCCGGGAGGCCGCCATGGCTTATGAGACCATTCTCGTCGAGGTGAAGGGCAAGGTCGGCATCATCACGCTGAACCGGCCGCAGGCCCTGAACGCGCTGAACGTCCAGCTGATCGCCGACATCAATGCGGCGCTCGACGGATTCGAGCACGACGACACCATCGGCTGCGTCGTCATGACCGGCTCGGAGAAGGCCTTCGCTGCCGGCGCCGACATCAAGCAGATGCAGGAGCGCAGCTATCCCGGCACCTATCTCGACGACAAGTTCGCCGACTGGGACCGGATCGGCCAGCGCCGCAAGCCGATCATCGCCGCGGTGGCGGGCTTTGCGCTCGGCGGCGGCTGCGAGCTCGCGATGATGGCGGACTTCATCATCGCCGCCGACAACGCCAAGTTCGGCCAGCCCGAGATCAATCTCGCCGTCATCCCCGGCGCCGGCGGCACCCAGCGCCTGACCCATGCGATCGGCAAGGCCAAGGCGATGGACCTTTGCCTCACCGGCCGCTTCATGGATGTGAACGAGGCCGAGCGCGCCGGGCTCGTCTCCCGCATCGTCCCGCTTGCCGATCTCATGACGGAAGCGCTCAAGGCGGCCGAACAGATCGCGTCGAAGTCGCTGCCCTCGCTGCTTTCGGCCAAGGAATCGGTCAATCGCGCCTTCGAGACGACGCTGGCCGAAGGCCTGCGTTTCGAGCGCCGCGTCTTCTCGGCGCTGTTCGGCACGCACGATCAGAAGGAAGGCATGGCCGCCTTCATCGAGAAGCGGAAGCCCGAGTTCAAGAACTACTGACAAAGACAAGTCCCGGCCGATCGGCGCCACGCATGGCCGGGGCCAGTTTCTTTCACTTGAAAGGCCGGCGGCGCTGCTGGACCATGGCTGCTCACTCTTAAGAGCACGCAGGATTTGCCATGACCGCCGCAGCCCGCTCCCTCACCGACAGCATCGCGCTGCCGAGCTATGCCGATGTCGAGGCGGCGGCGCAGCGCATCGCGGGCGTCGCCCATCGCACGCCGGCGCTGACTTCGCGCACAGCCAATGAACGCACCGGCGCCAATCTCGTCTTCAAGGCCGAGAACCTGCAGCGGATGGGCGCCTTCAAATTCCGCGGCGGCTACAATGCCATCGCGGCGCTGACGCCGGAGCAGCGCAGGGCCGGCGTGCTGACCTACTCCTCCGGCAACCATGCCCAGGCGATCGCCTATGCCAGCAAGCTGCTCGGCGCACCGGCGACGATCATCATGCCGCTCGACGCTCCCGCGGCGAAGGTCGCGGCGACCAAGGGCTATGGCGCCGAGGTCGTCACCTATGATCGCTACACCCAGGACCGGCTCGAACTGGGCGACCGGCTCGCGGCCGAACGCGGCCTGACGCTGATCCCACCTTACGATCATCCCGAGGTGATCGCCGGCCAGGGCACGGCGACGAAGGAGCTGATCGAGGAGGCCGGCGAGCTCGACGTGCTGCTGGTCTGCCTCGGCGGCGGCGGGCTCCTCGCCGGCGCATTGCTGGCGGCCAAGGCGCTCAATCCGGGCTGCAAGGTCTATGGCGTCGAGCCCGAAGCCGGCAACGACGGCCAGCAGTCGCTGCGCAAGGGCGAGATCGTCAAGATCGACGTGCCGAAGACCATCGCCGACGGCGCGCAGACCGCCTTTCTCGGCAACTACACCTTCCCGATCATCCGCGATCTCGTCGAGGACATCGTCACCGTGCCGGACGCCGCGCTCGTCGCGGCGATGCGCTTCTTCGCCGAGCGGATGAAGCTCGTGGTCGAGCCGACCGGCTGCCTTGCCGCAGCCGCGGCCTTCACCGGCGCGGTTCCGGTCGAAGGCAAGCGCGTCGGCGTCATCCTCAGCGGCGGCAATGTCGATCTCGCCAGCTTCGCGCGCTTCGTCGGCGAGGGCTCGTGAGCGAGATCGAGACGATCCTGTCGCCCGATGTGCTGGCGCCGGCCGGGCACTATGCGCAGGCGGTGGCCTATAAGGACCTGGTCTTCGTCTCCGGCCAGCTCGCGCCGCGCCCCGACGGCAGCCATACCGCCGGCGAGCCCTTCGCGGTACAGGCACGCCAGGCCCTCGACAATCTCCTGGCGGTGCTAGGCGCCGCCGGCTGCGGCCCAGCCGATGTGCTCAAGGTCACGGCTTATCTGGTCGGCGCCGCGCATTGGCCTGACTTCAACGCGATCTATGCCGAGATTTTCGGGCCGCACAGGCCGGCGCGCGCGGTCGTTCCGGTGCCGGAACTGCATCATGGCTATCTCGTCGAGATCGAAGCCGTGGCGGTACGCCGAAAAGCAGATTGAAGGCGGCTACGATTCCGCCGTTGACGCCGGGCCCGGCAGGAACTATAGGGTCGGGCCTCGCGGCGGTCTTGCTCCGGCAGGACCGTCGCTCGCATTTTCATTGAAGGTTCGTGGTCGTGCCAGCCGGCAATTGCCAGGCGCCTGCCGCGATGAGGACGAGGACAGACCATGGCCAACACGACTTCGGCCAAGAAGGCCACGCGCAAGATCGCGCGGCGCACCGAAGTGAACAAGGCGCGCCGCAGCCGCATGCGCACCTTCCTGCGCAAGGTCGAGGAGGCGATCGCCTCCGGCGACAAGGGCGCCGCCGCCGAGGCGCTGAAGGCCGCCCAGCCGGAGCTGATGCGCGCTGCTCAGAAGGGCGTGGTTCACAAGAACACCGCCTCGCGCAAGGTTTCGCGCCTCGCCCACCGCATCGGTGCGCTGGCTTCCTGATCGCCGTTCATCAGAGCGGATTTGCGAGCAGTTTTCGACCCGGCCGAAAGGCCGGGTTTTTGTTTGTCCGTTTGACCGTAAAAGCGGCGCCCGATGCTGCGACGCAACACCCGCTGTCAACGGTAATTCTGCAATCTTTCCACGACTTTACCGGCTTGACTCAGGCGCCGTTTTGGAGATCGGAAATCGTCCCGATCGGGACTTTCGACCGCACAAAATTCCTCCATATTTTTCATCATCTTAGTGGGCAAAGCAATTCAGTTGAGTGAATCCTCGGGGCCGGAATGGGGCGAGGAACGCACTTCGAAAAAAAAGATTCGGAGCCGGCACGAGACCCGCCCGGTAAAGAAAAGCTTAACTTCCCCAACTGATTGCGAGGCACCTTCCGGTAGGTCAGACGGGGGTCGCAATGCCCCTTCGCCACGAAGCCGGCTGAGGGGGATATTGCCCCCGTTCGAGGCGGCCCTGTAAGGTCTTTCTCATCGGCGGGCGGACAGCGATGTCCAGCCAGCTCTCCACAGAATTGTTGATGGTTTTGGCTTACAACCGGAAGGGGTTGGAAGGATGAGTTTGTTTGTCTTGATGATTTGAATGCGTTGAAATGACGAGTAGCCGCGGCCGGATTTTTCGAGCCAGGCGGCATTACCACGAAAAGCGTTGGAGTGACCTCGCTTCGCGGCATGAGCCGACGGGGAGAGCTGCGTTTTTCCTGACAACGAGACATCGCACCACCTCTCCCATGCGGGGCGGCGAAGTGCGTACGATCATGAACGGGGCAATTGGAATGTTCGAGCGGATGGAGACTGGCAATCTGGTTGAGGCTGCGGCCACCCCTGTGGTGACCAGACTTGCCCCGACGGAGCCGGCGAGCGTCGCCGGGACCAAGGATCGGTGGGACAGGGTTCGCCGGCGCCTGCGCGCCGAGCTCGGCGAGGATGTCTTCTCAAGCTGGTTCGCTCGCGTCGAGATCGGCGCGGTCGTCGAGGGCGTCGCCCATCTCACCGTACCGACCCGCTTCCTGAAGAGCTGGCTGGAAGCCCATTATGCCGAGCGCCTGCGGGCACACTGCATGGCCGAGCTCGATGCGCCAAACGGCGTCGCCCTCTCTGTGCGCCAGGTGGCGCGGGAGAGCAGCGAGCCCAGCCTGGACCTGTCGGCGCAGCGGGCACGTCCGGCCCAGGTCCGCCCTGCCACACCACTGACGGAGATCGCTCCCGCTTCGGCCGCCACCCCGGCCAGCGAGCGCGACCCCATGGACGCCTGCGGCACGCTGCTCGACCGGCGCATGACTTTCCAGAGCTTCGTCGTCGGCAAGTCGAACGCGCTCGCTTTCGCCGCCGCCGAGCGGATCTCGGCGGCGCCGGCCGGCTCGACGCCCTATAACCCGCTCTACCTCCATGCCGGCGTCGGCCTCGGCAAGACGCATCTGATCCAGGCGATCGCCCAGGATGCGCGCCAGCACGGCAAGCGCGTCGCCTATTTCACCGCCGACCGCTTCATGTACGGCTTCGTCGCCGCGCTGAAGTCGCAGACGGCGCTTGCCTTCAAGGAGAAGCTGCGCGGCATCGACCTCCTGATCGTCGATGACGTCCAGTTCATCCAGGGGCGTTCGATCCAGCAGGAGTTCGGCCATACGATCAATGCGCTGATCGACGCCGGCAAGCAGATCGTCGTCGCCGCCGACCGGCTGCCCGCCGATCTGGAAGCCCTAGACGAGCGCATCCGCTCCCGGCTCGCCGGCGGTCTCGTCGTCGAGATCGGCGAGCTCGACGAGGCGCTGCGCGTCAAGATCCTGACCACCCGGCTCGACGGACTGAAGGCCGCTCATCCGAGCTTCCACGTCAATCCGGACGTGATCGCCTATGTCGCCAAGCTCGTCGCCACCAATGGCCGCGATCTCGACGGCGCCGCCAACCGCATCCTGGCGCATGCGACGCTGACCGGCGCCAGCGTCACGATGGAGACCGCCGAGGCGGCGATCCGCGATCTCGTGCGGACGCGCGAACCGCGCCGGGTCAAGATCGAGGACATCCAGAAGCTGGTCGCGACCCGCTACAATGTCAGCCGCGCCGACATTCTGTCGGAGCGCCGGACTGCGGCCGTGGTCAAGCCGCGCCAGATCGCGATGTATCTCGCCAAGGCGCTGACGCCGCGCTCGCTGCCCGAGATCGGGCGCCGCTTCGGCGGGCGCGACCACACCACCGTGCTGCACGCGGTGCGCAAGATCGAGAAGGCGATCGTCGAGGATCGGCTCCTGCACGACGAGGTCGATCTGCTGAAGCGCATGCTGCAGGAGTGAGGCGCCAGCCTCCCTCCCAGCGTTAACTGTGCAGGCCGGCTCGCGCGCCCTTGCGCGCGGCCCGGCCGTCCGGCAATGTCGCGGGCCACCTTTCTGCCTGCCGGCTCGCCGCGGGCGCCAGCATGCCAGAAGACGCCATGAAGGTTACGGTCGAACGCTCCACGCTCCTGAAGTCGCTCGGGCATGTCCATCGTGTCGTCGAGCGGCGCAATACGATCCCGATCCTGTCGAACCTGCTGCTGCGCGGCAGCGAGGACGGGCTGAAGCTGAAGGCGACCGACCTCGACATCGAGGTGGTCGAGACCGTGCCGGCCGACATCGTCGAGCCCGGCGCGACCACGGTGCCCGCCCACACCCTCTACGATATCGTCCGCAAGCTGCCAGACGGCTCGCAGGTCTCGCTGGAGACCACCGGCGAGACCGGCCAGATGGTGCTGCGCTCGGGCCGCTCGCGCTTCACCCTGCAGACGCTGCCGGAAAGCGACTTCCCCGACATCACCGCCGGCGAGATGGCCCATCGCTTCGTGCTGCCGGCCGGCGAGCTCAAGCGCCTGATCGACAAGACCCAGTTCGCGATCTCGACCGAGGAGACGCGCTACTATCTCAACGGCATCTACTTGCACGCCATCGACGTTGACGGGCGCCCGGTGCTGCGCGCCGTCGCGACCGACGGCCACCGCCTTGCCCGCGTCGACACCGCCGCCCCGCAGGGCTCGCTCGGCATGCCCGGCGTGATCGTACCGCGCAAGGCCGTGGCCGAGATCCAGAAGCTGCTGGAAGACGGCGAGAGCGAGGTCCAGGTCGAGCTCTCCGCCACCAAGATCCGCGTCGCCACCGCCGAGGTCGTGCTGACCTCGAAGCTGATCGACGGCACCTTCCCCGACTATCAGCGCGTCATTCCCTCCGGAAACGACAAGCTGCTGACCGTCGACAAGGGCGATTTCGCCGCCTCCGTCGATCGCGTCTCGACGATCTCGTCCGAGCGCGGCCGGGCGGTGAAGCTCTCCATGGCCGATGGCCGGATGACGCTCTCGGTGACCAACCCCGATTCCGGCTCGGCCACCGAGGAGATCGAGGTCGACTACGATGCCGGCCCGCTCGATATCGGCTTCAACGCGCGCTATCTGATGGACATCGCCGCCCAGCTCGACGGCGACACCGCGCTGCTCAAGCTCGCCGATCCGGGCTCGCCGACGGTGATCCAGGACCGCGAAGGCGCTTCGGCCCTCTATGTGCTGATGCCGATGCGGGTCTGATCCCGCAAAAGCGTCTTGAGAGCGTCTTGACCGCGGTCGCCCGCCTCACGCTGCAGAATTTCCGCTCCTATCCGGCCCTCGATCTTGCGATCGAGGGCCGGCTCGTTGCGCTATGCGGCGAGAATGGCGCCGGCAAGACCAATCTGCTCGAGGCACTCTCGCTGTTTGCGCCCGGCCGCGGCCTCAGGCGCGCCGATCTCTCCGAGATGGTGCGCCAGCCCGGCGATGGCGGCTTTGCCGTCTCGATCGGCCTCGCCGATGACGGGGCAAGGCTCGGCATCGGCCTGGAGCCGCCGGACGCGGAGGGGCGGCGGGCACGGATTGCCCGGATCGACGGTACTCCCGCCGGCTCGGCCCTCGCCTTCAGCGACTATGTCCGGCTGGTCTGGCTGACGCCCGATCTCGACGGACTGTTCCGCGGCGCGGCCGGCGAGCGCCGCCGCTTCCTCGACCGGCTGGTGCTGGCGGTCGACCCTGGCCATGGCACCCGCTCGAACGCGCTGGAAAAGGCACTGCGCTCGCGCAACCGCATCCTCGACGAGAGCCCGCACCAGCAGCGCTGGCTCGACGCGGTCGAGCGCGAGATCGCCGAGCTCGGCGTCGCCGTCGCGGCGGCGCGGGCCGAGACCGTGGCGCGGCTCTCGGCCATCATCGCGCAGACATCGGACGAAGCCTCGCCCTTCCCGCAGGCCGACATCGCGCTGGAGGGGGAGATCGACGCGCTGGTCGCCAGCCTGCCGGCCCTCGACGCCGAGGATCGCTATCGCGAGCTGCTGCGCGACATGCGCCCGCGCGACAAGGCGGCCGGGCGCACGCTTGCCGGCCCGCAGGCCTCCGACCTCGCCGTGCGCCACGCCGCCAAGGACATCCCGGCCGGACAGGGCTCGACCGGCGAGCAGAAGGCGCTGCTGATCGGCCTCGTGCTCGCCCATGCCCGCCTCGTCGCGACGATGAGCGAACTGCCGCCGCTCGTCCTCCTCGACGAGGTCGCGGCCCATCTCGATCCGCGCCGGCGGGCAGCGCTCTATGGTACGCTGGCCGAGCTCGGCTGCCAGGTCTGGATGACCGGCGCCGATCCCGCTTTGTTCGGCGATCTTCCTGATGGCGCCCAGCGCTTCCTGGTCACGCCCGGCGAGGTCCGGCAGGCGCCCTGAGCGGATCGCCGCCTTGGCCCAAGCCCGTGAAGGCTGTTAACCATTTCGTGGGACGCTCAGGGCGATGCATCCGTCGCAGCCCTCTTTCACCGAGGCTGAAACCGTGATCGCCAGCCGCCTGCTGACGATCCTGGAGCCGCATTTCGACGCCTCCACGCGCCAGCTCTACGCCAAGACGTTCAACCGCGATCTCGGCCAACTCGACGTCGCCTCCGACGAGCAGGTCAAATACCGCAAGCTGTTCAAGCTCGAACTCGACGAGCGCTATCGGCTGGCGAAACTGCGCATCGTCGGCCGCGCCAACAACCGCGACATCCTGCTCGCCGACTACCCGCAGTTCTTCCTCGAGGATTTCTCGAACTTCCTCGCCGTCCTGGTCGCGCGCTGGAAGCGGCGCTGGGGCCCGATCGACGAGGCCCTGCGCGTGTTCTGCAAGCTGATGCTCACAGACATCTCCTTCTCGCTCGCCTGCTTCGACGACGCGCTCGAAAGCGACGTGGACGCTCGACTCGGCGCGCTCGAACAGTCGTTTCGCGACAGCATCGGCGAGCGCATCTCGGCGATCGAGGCGAGCATGGCCGATGTCGCCGGTTTCTCGGGCCAGCTTTCGACCAAGGCCGGCGCGACCCTGTCGGCCTTGTCCGGTCCGCAGGAGCGACCCGAGCAGGTTGCCGCCTCCGTCGCCGAGATCGTCGCGGCGACGCGGCAATGCGAGCTGGCCAGCGGGCGCATCTCCCAGGAAACGGCGGGTTCGAGCCGTGCCACCCAGGCGGCGAACGCCGAATGCCACGCGATCAGCGACAGCGTCGCGCGGCTTCAGCAGGCGAGCGACCGGATCGGCAGCCTGGTCGAGCTGATCCGCAGCCTTGCCGCACAGACAAACCTGCTGGCGCTCAACGCCACCATCGAAGCGGCCCGCGCCGGCGAGGCAGGCAAAGGCTTTGCGGTGGTCGCAGCCGAAGTCAAATCGCTCGCCACGGCCACCAACAACGCGACGCAAACCATCCGCCAAGGCGTCGGTGAGGTCGTCGATGCCGGGCGCGCCATCGGCGAGGCGGTGCGCGGGCTCGGCCAGACCATGCAGACGCTCCAGAACAGCGCCGATGTCGTCGCCGACTCGGTCGCGGGGCAGGCCAGCCATATCCGCTCGATCGCCGAGCGGGCCGAAAGCTCGTCCTCGGGCGTCGACGCCATCGCGCATCACGCCGCGCTGGTCGAAGGCCTCGCGCGCGAAGCGGCGGCGCTCGCCCGGCAGGTTGACGACCGCGTCCGGGCGACCTCGTCGCAATCGCTGGCGCTGGAGCAATCGATCGGCGATTTCCTCGGTGCGATGGGCAGGGCGCGTGCCGAGAAGCGTGGACGCATCCGCCAGAGCGGCTGATCTCTCCCATCACGCAAGGCGATGGGACAGCTCCGGCGCGGGGTGCTAGTTTGCGCGCACAAGCCGATATGAGGGAGCAGCGCTCGATGGATCTCGCCGGGCTTCTGGTTTTCGCCGGTGTCTATTTCCTCGCCGTCGCCTCGCCGGGGCCGGGCATCGCCGCGATCGTGGCGCGCTCGCTCTCGACCGGATTCCGGCGTGCCGTGCCCTTCGTGCTCGGCATCGCATCCGGCGACCTGGTCTGGCTGACCTTCTCGGCGCTCGGCCTCACCATGCTGATGCAGAACTTCCACGGCCTGTTCCTGGTCATCAAATATGCGGGCTGCGCCTATCTCGTGTACCTCGCCTGGAAGCTCTGGACCGCGCCGGTGAAGAGCTTGGAAAACCAGCCGGCGATGCGCGGGGAGGGCGTTCGCCTCTTCCTCGGCGGGCTCGCGCTGACGCTCGGCAATCCCAAGGTGATGGTGTTCTTCGTCTCGATCCTGCCGCTGATCGTCGATCTGCAGGCGCTGACGCCGCTCGCCTTCGCCGAGGTCGCCGTGCTGACGATGCTAATCATCAACACCACCCTGCTCGGCTACGCCTACGCCGCCGACCGGGCGCGGCGGCTGGTCGCCAGCCCCAAGACCATGCGCCGGATCAACCGCGTCACCGGCGGCGTGATGGCGGGCGCCGCGGTGGCGATCGCGGCTCGCGGCTGAGATGGCCGACAAGCCCGCGCCGCACGTGATCGCCCGCGAAGACTGGGCGGAGACGCCCGGCGAATGGCATGGCGAAGTGCAAGGCTTCGGCGGCGAGGTCTCGCTGATCTTCGTCCGGGCCGAGCCCGGCAAGGGACCAAGGCTGCACAGCCACCCCTATCCCGAGACCTTCATCGTGCGGGCCGGGCGGGCGCTCTACACGGTCGGCGAGCAGGAGATCGAGGCCGGGCCGGGACAGATCCTGGTCGTGCCGGCCGGCGTGCCGCACAAGTTCCGCAGCCTCGGGCCGGATGTGCTGGAATCGATCGACATCCATGCCAGCGAGCGCTTCATCACCGACTGGCTGGAATAGAGATCAGCGCCCGCCGGCTGCCGCGATCAGCCTGGCGACCTCGATCTGGCCGCGCTTGCGGGCGTGCTGGAGCGGGCTGACGCCATCCTTGTCGGGGAGGTTGGGGTCGGCGCCGGCATCGAGCACGAGCCGGGCCACTTGCTGATGGCGCGGGCCGCCATCGCCGAGGATCACGATCTCCAGAAGGCAGGTCCAGCCGAGATTGTTGACGTGGTTCACGTCGATGCCACTGGTCAGCAGCAGCTTGGCCGTCTCGACATGGGCGCGCTCGCAGGCCGGGATCAGCGCATTGCCGCCATAGCGATTGCGGATCGTCAGGTCCGGCTTCAGCGGCAGCATCGCCGCGATGATCTCGGTGCGGCCGCTGGCGCCGGCGAGCAGCCAGGGCGTGTCCTGGTTCGCCGCCTGGGCATTGGGGCTCGCGCCTGCCGCCAGCAGCGCCTTGGCGACGGCGACATGATTGCCGGCGACGGCGAGCAGGAGCGGCGTCTGGCGCTGGCCGTCGCGCTGTTCGAGATCGGCGCCGGCGGCGATCAGGCGGTTCACCGCAGCAAGATCGCCCCGGCCGGCCGCTTCGAGCAGGCCGTTCCGTGCTTCGCTTGCTCCGGTCATCAGCAACACTCCCGCCAGCACCGCACAGGCCCGCAGCAGCCGCCTCATCGACCGCCGTCGAGCAGGCGCCCGACCACCTTGGCGGTGTAGTCGACCATCGGCACGATCCGGGCGTAGTTCAGACGGGTCGGGCCGATGATGCCGACGACGCCGACGATGCGCTGGCCGCCGTCACGGAAGGGCGCGGCGATGATCGAGGAGCCCGACATCGAGAACAGCTTGTTCTCCGAGCCGATGAAGATGCGCACGCCGTCGCCGGCCTCGGCCCGCGAAAGCAGGTCGATCAATTCGGTCTGCGTCTCGAGATCGGCGAAGAGCAGACGGATGCGCTCGAGATCCTCCTGCGCCTTCAGGTCCTCGAGCAGATTGGCTTGGCCGCGCACGATCAGATGCCGGTCGCCGGAAGGACCGGAACTCGTCGCAACGCCGCTTTCGACGAGGCGCGCCGTCAATTCATCGAGCTCGCGCTCCATCAGGGTACGGCTGTCAGCGATCTCGCGGCGAAGCTCGTCCAGCGTCTTGCCGACGATGCGGGCGTTGAGGAAATTGCCGGCCTCGACCAGTGCCGAGGCCGGCAGGCCCGGCGGCAGCGCGAGGATGCGGTTCTCGACCGTGCCGTCATCGGCGACGAGCACGGCGAGCGCCCGGCCGGCATCGAGCCTAACGAATTCGATATGGCGCAGGCGGGCATTGGCCTTGGTGGTGACGACGACACCGGCCCCGCGCGACAGACCCGACAACAATGCGGACGCCTCGGTCAGCGTCTGGTCGAGCGAGCGGTTGCTGGCGGCGGCCTTGATCTGTGCCTCGATGCGCGAGCGCTCGTCGGAGGTCAGGTTGCCGACCTCCATCATGCCGTCGACGAAGAAGCGCAGGCCGCGCTCGGTCGGCAGCCGCCCGGCCGAGGTGTGCGGGGCGTAGATCAGCCCGGCCATTTCGAGATCGGTCATGACGTTGCGCACCGTCGCCGGCGACAGCGCCATCGGCAGCAGGCGGGCGATGTTGCGCGAACCGACCGGCTCGCCGGTGGTCAGATAACCGTCGACGATCTGGCGAAAAATCTCGCGCGAGCGCTGGTCGGTCTCGACCAGGCCGCCGGGCGATTCCGGGCGGGTATGGGCGCTCATTCCCTAGCGAACAACCTCGATGCCATGGCCTATTGTCCCCGGTGGATGCGGCGGGATCAAGTCCCATGGCTGCATCGATCACCGCAGCGCCGAGGCGGTAGCCCTCCCCCCGCGGCACCACACTGAAAGATTGGCGAGACCAGCATTCCGGCCCCCCATCCCCTAACCCTTCCCCACCGCACGCGGGGGGAAGGGGATAGGCTTCGCCTTGCCGCACTCCGCTTAAGCGCCTACAAGCCGCGGACTCCGGAACACAGGATTGGCACGATGAGACCCTCGAAGCGCGCAGCCGACGAGATGCGCAAGGTCACGCTGGAACGCGGCGTGGTGCGCTATGCCGAAGGCTCGTGCATGGTGACCTTCGGCGAGACCAAGGTGCTCTGCGCCGCCACCGTCGAGGAAAAGGGGCCGCCCTGGCTGCGCGGCACCGGCAAGGGCTGGGTCACCGCAGAATATTCGATGCTGCCGCGCGCCACCCATGAGCGCACCCGCCGCGAGGTCACCTCGGGCAAGCCATCCGGCCGGACGCAGGAGATCCAGCGCCTGGTCGGGCGTTCCTTGCGCGCGGTGGTCGACCTGACCGCGATCGGCGAGCGCCAGATCGTCGTCGACTGCGACGTGCTGCAGGCCGATGGCGGCACCCGCACCGCCTCGATCACCGGCGCCTGGGTCGCGCTGCACGATGCGCTGAAATGGATGGAGGGGCGCGGCATGCTCAAGGGCGCCAATCCGTTGAAGGATCACGTCGCGGCGGTCTCCTGCGGCATCGTCGCCGGCAATCCGGTGATCGACCTCGACTATGTCGAGGATTCCGGCGCGCAGACCGACGCCAATTTCGTCATCACCGGTTCGGGCGGCCTCGTCGAAGTGCAAGGCACCGCCGAGGGCGCGCCCTTCTCGGAGGAGGAACTGCTGGCCCTGCTCAAGCTCGCCAAGGGCGGCGTCGGCAAGCTGGTCGCCCTGCAGAAGGCTGCGGTGGCCTGACGCCATGACTACGAACCGCCTCCTCACCGGCAAGGTCGTGATCGCGACCCATAACCAGGGCAAGCTGCGCGAGATGCGCGAGCTGCTGGCGCCCTATGGCGTCGAGCTGGTCTCGGCCGGCGAGCTCGGCCTGCCGGAGCCGGTCGAGGATGGCCACATGTTCGCCGAGAACGCCGCGATCAAGGCGGTCGCGGCAGCCAAGGCCTCCGGCTTGCCCGCGCTGGCGGATGATTCCGGCGTCTGCATTGATGCGCTCGATGGTGCGCCCGGCCTGTTCTCTGCCAACTGGGCCGGGCCGGGCAAGGATTTCGCTCCGGCGCTGGCCCGCGTGCAGGCCGAGCTCGCAAAACGCGGCGCGACCACGCCCGAGCAGCGCAAGGCGCATTTCGTCTCGGCGCTGGTGATCGCCTGGCCGGACGGGCATCAGGAGCTGTTCGAGGGACGCGTCTTCGGCGAGATCGTCGAGGCGCCGCGTGGGACCTCCGGCTTCGGTTACGACCCGATCTTCCAGCCGGCCGGCCATGCCAAGACCTTCGGCGAGATGACCTCCGAGGACAAGCACGGCATTCCGCAGGACGGCTCGCCCGGCCTGTCGCATCGCGCCCGCGCCTTTCATGTGCTGGCGGCGGCTTGCCTGAGGAAGCCCGCTTGAGCCCTTCGGCCGCCCTTGCCGCGCGGCCCGGCATGCCCAGGCATCCGACTGCGGATGCCGGCTTTGCCGTCTATGTGCATTGGCCGTTCTGCCTGGCCAAATGCCCTTATTGCGACTTCAATTCCCATGTCCGGCATCAGCCGCCGGACCAGGCCCGTTACATCGCCGCTTTCCGCCGCGAGATCGCCCAGCGGGCCGAACTGGCGCCGGGACGCACGGTCTCCTCGATCTTCTTCGGCGGCGGCACGCCCTCGCTGATGGAGGGCGCCACGGTCGGCGCGATCCTCGACGCGATCGGCGAGTACTGGGCGGTCGCTCCCGATTGCGAGGTCTCGCTGGAGGCCAACCCGACCAGTGTCGAGGCCGGGCGCTTCCGCGATTTCCGCGCCGCCGGCGTCAATCGCGTCTCGCTCGGCGTGCAAGCGCTGAACGATGCCGATCTCAAGGCGCTCGGCCGGATGCATTCGGCGCAGGAGGCGCTCGCTGCGGTCGCGATCGCGCGGCGCTATTTCGAGCGCTATTCCTTCGACCTGATCTATGCCCGCTCGCCAAGTCAGACGCCGGCGCTGTGGCAGGCCGAGCTGGAGCTCGCGATCAGCCACGCCGCCGAGCACCTTTCGCTCTACCAGCTGACCATCGAGCCCGGCACCGCCTTCGAGCAGCTCTACAAGGCCGGCAAGCTCGCCATTCCCGATCCCGATGCGGGTGCGGCGCTCTACGAGCTGACGCAGGAGATCACGGCCAAGCACGGCCTGCCGGTCTACGAGATCTCGAACCATGCCCGGTCGGGCGCGGAGTGCCGGCACAACCTAGTCTACTGGCACTATGGCGAATATGCCGGCATCGGGCCGGGCGCGCATGGCCGGCTGGTGACGGCTGATGGCCGCTATGCCCAATCGACCGAGAAGCGCCCGGAAACCTGGCTGGAGCGGATCGAGGCCGGCGGAAATGCGCTGGTCGAGCACGAGAAGCTCTCGGCGGAGGCGCAAGGCGACGAATACCTGCTGATGGGCCTCAGGCTCGTCGAAGGCATCGATCTCGACGTGTTCGAGGGGCTGGCCGGCCGCAAGCTCAACGGCAACCGCATCGGCAGCCTGATCGCCGAGGGCTTCCTCGCCCGCAAGGCTAATGGCCGTCTCGCCGCGACGCCGGAAGGGGCGCTGCTGCTCGACGCGCTCGTCGCCGATCTGGCCGCCTGACGAGGGATCGGGGCAGCGACCTCCGGACTCGGTATCATTAAACCGATTTAGATCGATGAGAAGCCCTGTTCGAGCGGGGCTCGTTATGACGATGCGGCGACCTTCCGCCACGTCACCGCCGCAATCGGCGTTCCCGATGCCCGGGTAAGAACGGCTTAAGTTCAACCCAGGGAGGTCACCGATGCAGCCACGCATGATCGATGAATCACGTCCCACCTTGTCACGCCGCCGCCTGTTGCAGGTCGCGGGGGCAGGAGCACTCGTAGCCGCCGCCGATACGGCTCTGGCGCAGGCTCCCGCCGCAAGGCCCGGCCCGCCGAGCACGATCACCACGCCGCCGCGCGATTTTAGCCGCGGCGGCGCACCCACCACCTATTTCTGGGACCCCGACGTCCTCGCGGTCGACCCCGCCTTCGAGGGGCTGGCCCAGCCCAATGCCGCGATCCAGCGGCTCTGGACCGGGGCGCTCTGGGCGGAAGGACCGGCCTGGAATGCGCAGGGGCGCTATCTGGTCTGGAGCGATATCCCGAACAACCGGCAATTGCGCTGGCTCGAGGACGATGGCCGCGTCAGCGTCTTCCGGGCGCCATCGGGCAACAGCAATGGCAACAGCTTCGACTTCCAGGGCCGGCAGCTCTCCTGCGAGCACCTGAACCGCCGCGTCGTGCGCTATGAGCTCGACGGCTCGGTGACGATCCTCGCCGACAAGTTCGACGGCAAGCGGCTGAATTCGCCCAACGACGTGGTCGCCCATCCCGACGGCAGCTACTGGTTCACCGATCCGCCCTATGGCGGCCAGCTCTATGAGGGCGCGCCTGACGCCGCCGGCGGGCCGAGCAATGCCAGCGGCAAGCTCAATCCGCGCCTCGGCCAGCCGCCCGAGATCGGCTTCTACAAGCGCGAATTGCCGACCAACTGCTACCGCATCGACCCGAGCGGCCGGATCGACCTCGTCCTCACCGAGCAGCAGGTCCCCGACCCGAACGGGCTGTGCTTCTCGCCGGACCACAAGAAGCTCTACGTCGCCTCGACCGGCAAAGGCCCAGGCGACACCGGCCCCGGCGGCAAGGGCGACATCCACGTCTTCGACGTCGGCGCCGACAACAAGCTCTCCAACGGCAAGCTATTCTCCGACTGCATGGTCGACGGCGTGAAATGCGGGCCTGACGGATTGCGCTGCGACGTGCAGGGCAATCTCTGGGCGTCATCGAATGCCGGCCGCGCCGTCGGCTACAACGGCGTGCTCTGCTTCAATCCCGAGGGCAAGCTGATCGGCCGCATCCGCCTGCCGGAGGTCTGCGGCAATGTCTGCTTCGGCGGACCCAAGCGCAACCGGCTGTTCATGGCGGCGAGCCAGTCGATCTATGCGGTCTATCTGGGTACGCAGGGCGCCGGGCCGGGCTGACAGGCGCCCGGCTCAGACCTCATCCTGCTTGAGCTCGGGCCGGTCCTGCTCCGTGGGGGTGGGATCGGCCTCGACCTTTGCTTCCGGCTTCTCCTGCCCGGCATAAAGCTTGGGCAGATAAGTCTCGTACCAGGCCTTCAGCTCGGCGAGCGCCGGCTGTTCGAGGTTGCGGCGCAGATAGGCCTCGATCCGGGGCAGGTGCTTGAGATAGCCCGGCTTGCCGTCGCGCCGGTCGAGCCTCGCGAAGATGCCGGCGATCTTGGTGTTGCGCTGGGCCCCGAGGATCGCATAGGCGCGGGCAAAACGCGGAACGTCGAAGCTCGGATCGGTGCCGCGCCGCGCCCCGGCATAGGCCGCGAGCAGGCGCAGTTCCAGCGCCGCCGGCACGTCGACGCGAGCGTCCTGGCCGAGCGAGACGAGGTCATAGGCGGGGTGGCCGAGCACCGAATCCTGGAAGTCGATCAGGCCGAGCCTTGCATGGCCGACGCGATCGGCCAGCCAGAGCAGGTTCGGCGAGTGATAGTCGCGCAAGGTCCAGGTCGCCGGCGTCTCGAAGAGCTCGTCGAAGAGCTTCTCCCAGATGCGGCTGAACTCCGACCGCGTCACCGCCGGCAAGGTGACCCCGGCGATGTGCGGGGCATACCAGTCGAGCACCAGCTCGGTCTCGATGGCGAGCGCCTCGCGATCATAGTCCGGCAGGACATGGTCGCGCCCTTCCGCTACCGGCAGGATCGTCGGCAGCGCATGCCGGTGCAGCTCAGCGAGCAGGCGGGCCGCGGCCTCGTAGCGTTCCGGGATCGGGCCGTCCGCGCCGACCACCGGCTCATTGCCGAGGTCCTCGATGATCAGCAGGCCGGTGACGAGGTCCTGCGCCAGGACTTCCGGCGCCGAGAGACCGAGCGAGCGCAGGGCCTTGTCCATGGCGACGAAGGCGTCGACGGTCTCGGCGAGATGGGCGATGGCGCTGTAGGGCTTGCCCTGGCGGATCGCCGGCCCGTCCGGGCGCGGCGGCGAGATCATCAGGATCGCGGTCTCGCCCGACGGCCTGATCAGGCGCTCATAGGCACGGCTGGAGGCATCGCCGAGCATGAACTCGCGCTTTGCCTCGCTCCAGCCGGCCTCGTCGATCAGGCGACGCGCGCCGATTGCGAGCGCGAGCCGCTGACGCCAGAGCACGCCGCCCGAGAGCGTCGCGATCCGGCCCTGCTCCGGATTGTCGGGATCGACCTCCAGCACGATGTCGAGCCGCCGCCCCGCCGGCAGGCGCGCGCCGGCCCGGTCGGGCCATTCGACGATGGTGACGGCGAGGTCGAGATCCTCGATCAGGCCGATATCGTCGAGCTCGTCGGGGTTGCGGACGCGGTAGAGATCGGCGTGGAGCAGAAGCCCGCGCGGGCTGTCATAGCTCTGCACCAAGGTGAAGGTCGGGCTCGGCGCCTCCAGCGCCGGATCGCCGGCGAGGCGGCGCAGCATCGCCCGCGCCAGCAACGACTTGCCGGCACCGAGATGGCCGGAGAGCGCGACGATGTCGCCGGTCTTCAGGATGTCGGCGATGTCCTGCGCCAGCCGCACCGTCGCGGCCTCGTTCGGCAGGATGACGACATGGGTACCCGCCCGCGCGGCTTCGTCACTCATTCAGCGGCGTCCGAGATGCGCATGCCTTCAGGCGGAAAGACGGCGGTGACGCGCGTGCCCTGGCCCAGGGCCGAATCGAGCTCGACGCGGCCGCCATGCAGTTCGACGATCGAGCGGACCATCGACAGGCCGAGCCCGACGCCGCGATGGCGCGAGCCCAGCGAATGGCTCTCAAAGCGGTCGAACACCTTCTCCTTGACCTCGTCGGGGATGCCGCGGCCCTCGTCGGCAACCGTGATGCGGATCTCGCCGCCGAAGCGGCCGGCGCTGACGCGGATGGTCTGGCCGGGCTGCGAGAAGCCGATCGCATTGGAGAGCAGGTTGAACAGGATCTGGCGCAGGCGCTTGGGATCGGCGCGCAACGGGCCGGTCTGCGGGGCGATGTCGACCTGCAGCTGGAGCTTGCTGTCTGCGAGGCGGTCCTGCAGCCCGGTCGCGGCCTGGGCGATGCTCTTGGCGACGTCGACCTCCTCGAGATCGAGCGCGAGCGCGCCATTGTCGATCGAGGCGAGGTCGAGGATGTCGTTGATGATGGCGAGCAGCGCGCCGGAGGAGCGGACGATGTGGCCGGCATAGTCGCGCTGCTTGTCGTTGAGCGCGCCGACCGTCTCCTCGCCGAGCAATTGCGCGAAGCCGATGATGTTCGTCAGCGGCGAGCGCAATTCATAGGAGACGTGGTGGACGAACTCCTCGCGCAGCCGCGAGGCGCGTTCCAGCGCCTCGTTGCGCTCGGTCAGCGCCCGCTCGACGTTCACGCCGGCGGTGACGTCGGCGAAGGTGATCAAAGTCGCACCATCCGGCAGGGGCGCGGCGGTACAGTCGAGCACCGTGCCGTCGCGGCGCTCCATATGGCAGCGATAATCCTCGCGGGCATCGCGCACGCCGGCGACGGCGCTGCGAATCTCGGTCCAGACCGCGTCGTCCGGGAAAAGCGGCCGGCTGAGCGCCACGACCTCGTCGATATGCGGCGCCGCGGCGGCGCGCTCCGGCGTCAGCTTCCAAAGCTGGGCGAAGGCCGGGTTGGAGAGCTTGAGGCGCCCGTCCGAGCCGAACACGGCCACGCCTTCGCGCAAAGAATCCAGCGTCTCGCGCTGAGTACGCGAGAGCGCGTTGAAGCGCGATTCCAGGGTGAAGCGCTCGGTCTCGTCGTCGAAGAGATAGGTGACGCCGCCCTGCGGGTTGGGGCTGGCGACGACATGGACGGTGCGCCCGTCAGGCAGGTACCACCAGTCCTCGCTGGCGCGCGTCGCGGTGTAGGCGGCATGCACCTGGGCCTTCCAGGTGCGGTAGTCGCCGAGCTCGGGCAGCCGGCGCTCGGTGCGCAGGCGGTCGAGGATCTCGCCATCGCCCGGGCTGGAGTCGAGGAAGCCCGTGTCGAGTGACCAGAGCGCCTCATAGCCGCTGTTGCGATAGACTAGGCGCTGCGAGGCATCGAAGACGGCGACGCCGGTCTTCAGCCGGTCGAGCGTGCGCACATGCGCGTCCATCTGGCGCTGCAGATCGGCGCGGACTGCCTCGAGCTCGCTCATATCGGTGGCGATGCCGGCATAGCCGGAGGGCGTCGGCGTCTCCATCACATCGACGATGCGGCGCTGGCCGGCCATGACGACGGGCGCGCGCAGCTGGAAGACGCGGCCGTCCTTGCGAGCCTTGGCGGCCGCCTCGCGCTCGCTGCGATCGAACAACTCGAGCCCGGCCGTGACCGCCTGCTGGCTGTCGGCGGCCTCGACGGCGCGAGCATAGGCGGCGTTGACCCAGCTCAGGCGGCCATCGGTGCCGCGCATCCAGACCGGCTGCGGCACGCCGGCAAGCAGGGTCGTGAGCGCAGCGTGGTCGCTGGCGAGCTTGCCGAGCTCGTCCTCCAGCGCCAGGGCCCGGGCCCGCTCGCCACCGACCTCGCGCAGGCGGATCACGGCGCGGCCGGCGACCGGCCGGCCTTCGACGTCGACGAAGCGTCCGGCCTTGGCCTTGAAGGTGAAAGCGAAGGCCTCGCCGTGCTCCTTGAGTGCCTCGGTCGCAAGTTCGAGGCGCTTCGCCTCAGCCGGCGGCGCCCAGGTCCCGTAGGCCAGCGCCGGGGCGGAGCCGCCGATGCCGAGGAAGCCGCTGTCGCCTTCGACGACGGGGCTCGCCTTCGGCCCGTCCCAGCTCAGCACGACCTGACGATCGCTCGCGAGCAAGGCGCCGAGCCGCTCCTGATGGCCGCGCGCGGCTTCCAGCCCGGCCGCGAGCTCGCCTTCCCGCCGCGTCCAGCGCGAGCGCTCGCGGACATAGAGGATCGAGGTCGTGGTGGCGAAAACGACGAGCCCAACGAAGATCAGGGACAGACCGCCGGTGCTGAGCCAGTCGGCGCGCAAGGGCAGCAGCAGCTCGGCCTGGGCGAGAGCGGGAGCCGGCGCTGCGCCGGCTAGTCCGGGCAGGAGGAAGCGGACCACTCCGTTCATCTCCCGTCCGGCCTGCCTTGCCCGTCTCATTCTCGCATCCGTCCTGTCCCAGGCCAATCTTCCGGCCGCAATCACGGGGTGCCGCCAACGCGACAACCGGCCATGGCTCCCCTCGAGGACCCACGCCCGCAACCCGCAAAGCCACCGCTGCACGAAACCGGACGCCATGCGCGAAGCCTGCCGGCCGCCCGAATCAGTGCCACTGTAATCACCGCACGACTCCGGCAGGAAGTGCTTAATCGACGGTAAAGGCCGAATGGCGGCGACCAGATGCGAAACCAATAGAGCGGCATCAACAAGTTGATGCCGACCGAAGCAGCGCGTCTATTAGTAGTGTGAAGGGCGATGATTGGCCCTGAATGCGAAAAAGCCCGGCGCGAGGCCGGGCTTCTGAAAGAGTGGCACCGGGACCGGGAACGAGGTTCCCGATGGCGCAATGTCGCATCGCCCGGCCGGAGGCGGCCGGGCGGTGGCATCAGTAGCGATAGAGCTCCGGCTTGAACGGGCCGGCCTGCGAGACGCCGATATACTTCGCCTGGGCGTCGTTGAGCTTGGTCAGCTTGGCGCCGACCTTGGCGAGATGGAGCGCCGCGACCTTCTCGTCGAGATGCTTGGGCAGGGTGTAGACCTTGTTCTCGTACTTGGCGTGGTGGTTCCAGAGCTCGACCTGGGCCAGCGTCTGGTTCGAGAACGAGCAGGACATCACGAAGGACGGGTGGCCGGTCGCGTTGCCGAGGTTCACCAGGCGGCCTTCCGAGAGCAGGATGATGCGCTTGCCGTCGGGGAACTCGATCTCGTCGACCTGCGGCTTGACGTTGTCCCACTTGAAGTTCTTCAGGCCGGCGACCTGAATCTCCGAGTCGAAGTGGCCGATGTTGCAGACGATGGCGCGGTGCTTCATCGCGCGCATGTGGTCGACGGTGATGACGTCGAGATTGCCGGTCGCGGTCACGAAGATGTCGGCGCGCGGAGCGGCGTCCTCCATGGTGACGACCTCGTAGCCCTCCATCGCCGCCTGCAGCGCGCAGATCGGGTCGATCTCGGTGACGAGCACCCGGCAGCCGGCCTGGCGCAGCGAGGCGGCCGAGCCCTTGCCGACGTCGCCATAGCCGGCGACGACCGCGACCTTGCCCGACATCATCACGTCGGTGCCGCGGCGGATGGCATCGACCAGCGACTCGCGGCAGCCATAGAGGTTGTCGAACTTCGACTTGGTGACGCTGTCGTTGACGTTGATCGCCGGGAACGGCAGGCGGCCCGCCTTGGCGAGCTCATAGAGACGGTGCACGCCTGTGGTGGTCTCCTCGGAGACGCCTTTGATCGCGGCGCGGGTCTTGGTGAACCAGCCCGGATTGGCCTTCAGCTCGCGCTTGATCAGCGCGAAGAAGATCGTCTCTTCCTCATTGCCCGGCTTGTCGAGGAAAGCGGCATTGCCGGCCTCGGCCTCGGCGCCGAGGATGATCAGCATGGTCAGGTCGCCGCCATCGTCGAGGATCATGTTCGGCGTGCCGCCGTCGCCCCAGGTCGCGGTGCGCAGCACGTACTCCCAGTACTCCTCCAGCGTCTCGCCCTTGATGGCGAAGACCGGGGTGCCGGTGGCGGCGATCGCCGCGGCGGCGTGATCCTGGGTCGAGAAGATGTTGCAGGACGACCAGCGCACGTCCGCGCCGAGCTCCTTGAGGGTCTCGATCAGAACAGCGGTCTGGATGGTCATGTGCAGGCAGCCGGCGATGCGGGCGCCCTTGAGCGGGGCCTTGCCCTTGTGCTCGGCGCGGATCGCCATCAGGCCCGGCATCTCGTCCTGGGCCATGTTGATTTCCTTGCGGCCGTAATCCGCGAGGCTGATGTCCTTGACGACGTAATCCTGCTTCGACACGGGGAGGCTCCAATCGATCGTTCTTTGAATGACGGCGCGCTCTCTAGCAGGGCCATCGTCAGAAGGCAATCAAAGATATAAAGATGTCTTTATATCTGTCGCAAAGTCGCAGCTTTGCGCGTCCCGGCAGCCATCACAACGGCCACCAGCCCTTCTCCCGGCCCCTGCGGATCGAGAGGCTGCCAGTCAGAAACATCAGGACAAAGCCGACCAGGGCGACGAGCGTCACGACGAAATCCACGGAGGCGAACAGCCCGGAGATCGTCGCCCACATGGCAAAGTGCCTATTCGCCCTCGCCGAACCTGTCGGCGACGAGCGCGCCCAGCGCCTGGAGCGCGTCCTTGGCGTCGGCGCCCTTGGCGACCACGGTGATGGTCGAGCCAATGCCGGCGCCCAAGGTCAGGATGCCCATGATCGAGGTGGCGCCGACCGTCTCGCCGCAGCGGGAGACGGTGATGTCGGCATCGAACTGGCTGGCGCATTGCACGAATTTCGCCGTGGCGCGGGCGTGCAGGCCCTTCTTGTTGATGATCTGGAACTCACCATAGACGGCGCCGGCCGGAATCTCGACCTCGGTGCAGTCGCAGTCTTCGTCGCGGATCTCGTCTTCGCGCATGCCCTGCACGCCGAACCTCATTTGCCCGCGAGCACGCGGCTGGCCACCGTGATGTATTTCCGGCCCGCATCCTGCGCGCTGCTGACGGCTTCGTCGAGGGTCTTCTCCTCGCGCACGCTGGCGAGCTTGATCAGCATCGGCAGGTTGATGCCAGCAACGACGTCGATCCGGCCCGGCTCCATCACGGAAATGGCGAGGTTGGACGGCGTGCCGCCGAACATGTCGGTCAGGACAATGACGCCCTTGCCGGTCTCGACCTGCTCCACCGCCGCGATGATGTCGCGCCGACGACCCTCCATATCGTCATCGGGGGCGATGGCGATGGTGGCCAAGTTGGCCTGGGGGCCAACGACATGCTCGAGCGCGGCGCGGAATTCCGTCGCCAGGTGCCCATGCGTGACAAGCACGAGTCCGATCATTCAGTCCCACCGAAGAGCGCCCATCGGCGCCCGGACAAGGTCGCGGTTTATGCGGCAGGTGCGAAAGATAGGCAAGGCGCTTGTCTCGAACTCTTCGAAAGCAATTCAATCAGAGCCGGCGAAGAGCGCAAGCGCCGTCAGGATCAGCCGTTCGTCGCCAGGCCGCGGAAGCAGGGACAACCGCGGCAGGGTCACGCCTGCGATCGTCTCGACCAGCGCCTCCGGTTCCGGCATGCGCTCGGGTTCCGTGCCGCAATCGATCACCAGCCGGAGCACCGCGGCGGAAAGATGCGGTTCCGGCGTCAGGCCGAGGCCGCGGCGCTCGACCAACCCTTCGATCGGCGGCACCGGCGAGGCGAGGAGGCGGTCGGCGCGGACGGCGACCTCGGTGCGGTCATCGGCGATCAGCCTGGCGAAACGACCTTGCGCCTGCGCCGCGCCGATCAGCGCCAGCGCCAGACTCGACTTGCCGGCGCCCGATGCGCCGCGGATCAGGATGCCGGCCTCGCCGACCACGACGGCGCTGGCATGCAGGCGAAGCGGGGGCGTCGTGGTCATGCCGGCTGCGCCGCGGCCGGCAGGCGCACGATGAAGCGGGCGCCGAGCCGCTTGTCCTCGCCTTCCGACTGCTCGGAGGCATAGCGGTTCTCGGCGCGGATCGTGCCGCGATGGGCTTCGACGATCTGGCGCGAGATCGAGAGGCCGAGCCCGGAATTCTGGCCGAAGCCGCTCTCCGGCCGGTCGGTGTAGAAGCGCTCGAATATCCGCTCCAGCGCATGCGGGGGAATACCGGGGCCGTCATCCTCGATCGTGATCAGCACGTCGCCGGCGACGCGCGAGAGCTTGACCCTGACCGGCTTGTCGGCCGGCGAGAAGGAGCGGGCGTTCTCGATCAGATTGACGAAGACCTGACCGAGGCGGGAATCGTGGCCGAGCACGCGGAAGGGGTCGGCGCCAGGGCGCTGGCCGCCGCGCCGGTCGACCGTGAGCTCGACGACCGGCTGGCCATCGCGTCGGATCTGGTTCTGGACCGAAACGACAGCCTCGACGAGCTGGGCGACGTCGAGCGCGACGGCGTCGTCACGGGCAAGTTCGGCATCGAGGCGCGAGGCGTCGGAGATGTCGGTGATCAGGCGGTCGAGCCGCTTCACATCGTGGCGGATCACCGCGAGCAGCCGGCTGCGGGACTCGTCGTTCTTCGCCAGCGGCAGGGTCTCGACGGCGCTGCGCAAAGAGGTCAGCGGGTTCTTGAGCTCGTGGGCGACGTCGGCGGCGAAGCGCTCGATCGCCTCCATGCGATTGTAGAGCGCCTGCGTCATCTCGCGGAATGAGCCGGAGAGATGGCCGATCTCGTCATGGCGGCTGGAGAAATCCGGGATCTCCTCGCGCGACTTGACGCCGCGGCGCACGCGCTGGGCGGCGTCGGCGAGCTTGCGGATCGGCTCGGCGATGGTACCGGCGAGCAGTACCGACAGGATGATCATCACGCCGGCCGCGACGGCGAAGACCTGGAAGATGGCGTAGCGTTCGGAGGCGATGACGGCGTCGATGTCGCCGCCTTGCGTCGAGAGCAGCAGCGCGCCGCGCACCGCCCGGAAGCGCTGCACCGGCACCGCCACCGAGACGATGGTCTCGCCGCGGGTGTTGACGCGCACCACGCTCGCCGGCGAGCCGGCCAGCGCCCGGGCGACCTCGGTATAGGACCTGCCGTTGGCGTTGGCGAAATCGTCATAGGCCGGCACGTCGGCGCGGCCGAGCCGGTTGCGGAACATGTTCCAGGTGCGTTCGAGCAGCGGCGGCTCGTCGCTCTCGCCGATACGCGGCAGGTCGAGCCGCAGGATGTCGCCGCGCGAATAGAGATTGCGCGAATCCAGCGTCAGCATCCCGTCCTTGTCGTAGATGCGGGCGCGGGTCTTGGTCGGCGTCACCAGCCGGCGCAGCAGCGGGGCGACCTTCTCCGGGTTGATCGAGAAATCGAGCGGGTCCTCGGCGATGGCGCCGCTCTCGCCGGCCTGCATCTGCAGGAGCTTGTCGGGATCGATCGCGATCGTGTCGGTCTCGACCGTGGCGGAGGCGGCGATGGCGCCGGCGATGATCTCGCCCTGGGTCAGAAGGCTCTGCACCCGCGCCTCGATCAAGCCCTCGCGGAACTGGTTGAGGTAGAGGAAGCCCACGAGCAGCGCGACGAGCCCGGCGAGGTTGAGGACGACGATGCGCCGCGTCAGGCTGGAGGCTGCGCGCCCCGAGACGGCGCGCAGCATGCGGCGGCCGAACAGCGCGGCGCGACGGCGCAGCGTCAGCCCCGGCCGCGGCCCGCCGGCGCGGGCGCCCTCCTGTTCGATCGTAGCCATGGGCGGCTCTTACCCTGTCCCGGCGCGCGCGCAAGCGTCGTCATGGCCGCGCCAGGAATGCTTCTCAGGTCTCCTTGAAGCGGTAGCCGACGCCGTAGAGCGTCTCGATCATGTCGAACTCGACATCGACCTGGTTGAACTTCTTGCGCAGGCGCTTGATGTGGCTGTCGATGGTGCGGTCGTCGACATAGACCTCGTCGTCATAGGCCGCGTCCATCAGGGCGTTGCGGCTCTTGACCACGCCGGGGCGCTGCGCCAGCGACTGCAGGATCAGGAACTCGGTGACGGTCAGCGTCACCGGCTCGCCCTTCCAGGTGCAGGTGTGGCGCTCCGGATCCATCCGCAGCAGGCCACGCTCCAGCGCCTTGGCGTCCTCGGTGCGGACGACTGCGCTCGCATCCTTGCCGCCGGCCCGGCGCAGGATCGCCTTGACGCGCTCGACCAGCAGGCGCTGCGAGAACGGTTTGCGGATGAAGTCGTCGGCGCCCATCTTCAGGCCGAAGAGCTCGTCGATCTCCTCATCCTTCGAGGTCAGGAAGATCACCGGCAGGTCCGACTTCTGGCGCAGGCGGCGCAGCAGCTCCATCCCGTCCATGCGCGGCATCTTGATGTCGAAGATGGCGAGGTCGGGCGGATTCTGCTTCAGCCCGTCGAGAGCCGAGGCGCCATCCGTATAGGTCTGGATGCGATAGCCCTCGGCTTCCAATGCGATCGAAACCGAGGTCAGGATGTTGCGGTCGTCATCGACCAGCGCAATGGTTGGCATAAGCTTTTCCGGCTCTTTGTGTGCTGGCGTTACAATCAAAGGGTCCACTCTCGCGCGAGAACGGCCAAAGCATGGCTGCAATCTAGCCAAGCCAAGGCGGTTTCGCTACGTCTCGCCCCAGAAAACCTGCAAGATAGCGAAAAGTGCCATGGCGACCGATCCGATCAGGCCGACAGATGCCAGCGCACGCGGACTGGCGCGCGGCCTCCTGCGCAGCGCGCGCTCGGCCTCCCTGGCGACGCTGACGCCGGAGGGGCACCCCTTCGCGAGCCTGACCAGCCTCGCCACCGATATGGACGGCACGCCGCTGATCCTGGTGTCCTCGCTCTCCGGCCATACCGGCAACCTGATCGCCGATCCGCGCTGCTCGCTGCTGATCGCTCCCGGCGGCAAGGGCGACCCGCTCGCCCATGCCCGGATCACGCTGCTGGCGAGCGCCGAAAAGGTCGAGCGCGACAGCGATTTCGGCCGGCGCGTGCGCCGCCGCTTCCTGGCGCGCCAGCCGAAAGCCTCGCTTTACGTCGATTTTCCCGATTTCTCGTTCTTCGCGCTCAGGCTCCAGCGCGCCAGCCTGAATGGCGGCTTCGGCCGGGCCTATGAACTCGAGGCAAGTGACGTGCTCAGCGACTGCTCGCAGGCCGGGGCGCTGGTCGAGGCTGAGGAAGGCGCCGTGGACCATATGAACGAGGACCATGCCGAAGCGATCGGGCTCTACGCCACGAGGCTGCTCGGCGGCGAGGAGGGCGCCTGGCGCCTCTCCGGTGTCGATCCCGACGGCGCCGACCTGATGCTCGGCGACAGGGCCCTGCGCCTGCCCTTCGACGAGCCTGTGACCACGCCTGACGCGCTGCGCAAGACCCTCGTCGCCCTCGCCGGCAAGGCGCGCGAAGCCGCCTGAGCGCGGCGATTCACCACAGCTGAATTTTTTAAACGATTTAAATCCGCTGTGACCATCTGCGAGCCGACCTCGTGACTTGAGCCGGCGTCATCATCCGCCTAAAGAGCCCTCCACGTCACCGGTCCATCGGGCCATAGTGGGGTCAACCCCGCTCCAATCACGACGCCGGCCTTGCCAGGCGACGGCTTCTCGGCAGGAGGAATTGCCAGTGGAGACCATCGGTCACGTCAACCCGGCCAGCGGCGCCGACTCATTCGGCTTCCGCGGGCTCAAGGCGGTCTACTGGAACTTCGAGGCAGCGCGCCTCTATGAGGAATCGCTGCGGCGCGGCGAATCCCAGCTCGCCCGCGGCGGCGCGCTTTGCGCCGATACCGGCAGCCATACCGGCCGCTCGCCCAAGGACAAGTTCGTCGTCAAGGACGCGCTGACCGAGAATACCGTCTGGTGGGACAATAACGGCGCGATCTCCTCGGAGCAGTTCGAGACCCTGCTCGGCGACTTCATCAAGCACGCCGAGGGCAAGGAACTGTTCGCGCAGGACCTCTATGGCGGTGCCGATCCGGCCCACCGCGTCAAGGCGCGGGTCTTCACCGAAATGGCCTGGCACTCGCTGTTCATCCGCAACCTCTTGATCCGGCCCGAGGCCGGCGAGATCGCGAGCTACGTGCCTGAGTTGACGATCGTCGACCTGCCGAGCTTCAAGGCCGATCCGGCCCGCCATGGCTGCCGAAGCGAAACCGTGATCGCCATCGACTTCTCGCGCAAGATCGTGCTGATCGGCGGCACCGCCTATGCCGGCGAGATGAAGAAATCGGTCTTCACCTATCTGAACTACACCCTGCCCGCGAAGGGCGTGGTGCCGATGCATTGCTCGGCCAATGTCGGCTCCAAGGACGACCCGGCGATCTTCTTCGGTCTCTCAGGCACCGGCAAGACCACCCTCTCGGCCGATCCCGAGCGCACCCTGATCGGCGATGACGAGCATGGCTGGTCGAAGGAGGGCATCTTCAATTTCGAAGGCGGCTGCTACGCCAAGACGATCCGGCTCTCGGCCGAGGCCGAGCCGCAGATCTTTGCGGCCTCGCAGCGCTTCGGCACCGTGCTCGAGAACATCGTGATGGATCCGATCTCGCGCGAGGTCGATTTCGACAACGAGACCAAGACCGAGAATACCCGCTCGGCCTATCCGCTCGACTTCATCCCGAACGCTTCGCGCACCGGCCGGGCCGGCACGCCGAAGAACATCGTGATGCTGACCGCCGACGCCTTCGGCGTGATGCCGCCGATCGCCAAGCTGACCCCGGCCGAAGCGATGTACCATTTCCTCTCCGGCTACACCGCCAAGGTCGCCGGCACCGAGCGGGGGCTCGTCGGCGTGCAGCCGGAGTTCTCGACCTGCTTCGGCTCGCCCTTCCTGCCGCGCCATCCGTCGGAATACGCCAATCTGCTGCGCGACTTCATCGCCAAGCACCATGTCGACTGCTGGCTGGTGAACACCGGCTGGACCGGCGGCGGCTACGGCACCGGCCGGCGCATGCCGATCCGCGTGACGCGTCGCCTGCTGACGGCGGCGCTCGACGGCTCGCTCAACCGCGCCGATTTCCGCCGGGATCCCTATTTCGGCTTCGCCGTTCCCACTTCGGTGCCCGGCGTCGAGCCGCACATCCTCTATCCCGTCAAGACCTGGGCCGACAAAGCCGCCTTCGCCGAGACGGCCAAGAAACTGGTCGGCATGTTCGCCAAGAATTTCGAGAAGTTCGAAGCCCATGTCGACGACGCCGTGAAGGCGGCCGCACCGACGAGCTCCCTCGCCGCTTGAGCGGAGCGCAGTTCAGCATGCTATGAGAGGCGGCGATGAGCCGCCTCTTTTTCGTTCTCCTGCAGCTTCTGCTGACGCTCGCAACCCTCGGCGCCACCGCCTGGGGCGCCGGGCTCCTGATCTTCCGTATGCCCGGCGCGATCGGCATCGTCGGTGCGATCGGCTTCGGCCTTGCGGGCCTCGCCGGCACGATCGGCATCTGGAGTGGGGCACCGCGCCTGCCGCTCGCCTTCGCCGTGCTCTTCCTCGGCCTGCTCGGCTGGTGGGCCGGGCTCAAGCCTTCGCATGAGCGGAACTGGATTCCGGAGCTGGCGCATCTGCCGCAGATGAGCGTCGCCGAGAACCGGCTGACCGTGACCAATCTGCGCCATTTCACCTGGCGCACGGAAGCCGACTACAATCAGCGCTGGGAAACCCGCAGCTACGACCTCTCGCGCATCCAGGGCGCCGACCTCTTCCTGTCCTACTGGTCGGGCGAGGCGATCGCGCATCTACTGCTCAGCTTCACCTTCGCCGACAGCGATCCCCTCACGATCTCGATCGAGATCCGGCGTGAGAAGGGAGAGGAATGGTCGGCGCTGGCCGGCTTCTTCCGCAATTACGAGATGGCCTATGTCGTGGCCGACGAGCGCGACCTGATCGGCCTCAGGACCCAGGCGCGCGGCGAGGACACCCGCCTGTTCCGGCTGAGCGCCACGCCGCAGCAGGCGCGCGACCTCTTGCTCGCCTATGCCGCGGACATCAACCGGCTGGCGCAGCAGCCGCGCTGGTACAATACGCTGACGACCAATTGCACGACCGTGGTCTATCACCTCGTCGGCCAGGTCGCGCCTGCCTGGAAGTTCTCGCTGCCGCTCGACCCGCGCGTGCTGCTCTCGGGCTATCTGCCCGGCTACCTCCGCGACATCGGCTCGGTGCGCCAGGACATGCCGCTCGACGAGCTGGTGAAGCTGAGCCATATCGGCGAGAAGGCGCGCAGCCTGACGCCCGACAGCCCGGACTTCTCGCGAGTCATCCGCGAGGGCGTGCCAACCGCGCGCGCTCAACCATAGCCGTGCAGGCTCGCGCCATGGCGCTTGAGCCAGGCCTCAGCCTCTTCGGTGCGCGGGCAGAGCTTGTGCGTCAGCGCCCAGAAGCGGTGCGAATGGTTCATCTCCTTGAGATGCGCGACCTCATGGGCAGCGAGATAGTCGAGCACCAGCGCCGGCGCGAGGATCAGGCGCCAGGAGAAGCTGAGATGGCCCTTCGAGGAGCATGAACCCCAGCGGCTGGTGGTGTCGCGCAAGGTGATCTTGCGGGCGGGAATGCCGAGCACGGCGGTATGGGTGCGCACCGCCTTCTCGAGGTCGGCCAGGGCCTCGCGGCGCAGGAAATCGCTGACCCGGCGCGCGACATGGGCCGCCTCGCCGCAGACCGCGATGATCGGCTCGCCCTCGGCCGAGAGCGCAGCGCGGGTCACTCCGCGGACCTTGGTCCAGTGCACGATCCTGTGCGGGACGCCGCGCAGCGGCACGACGGCCCCGGGCTCGAAGGCGACGCCCTGCGGGCGCTTGGCCATGCGCGCCGCGATCCAGCCCCCATGCTTCTCGGCGAAGACGCGGCCGGTGGTGAAGTCGACACGCTCGGGCAGGGTCAGGGTGATCTCGCCGGTCGCCTGCGAGACGCGCAGCGTCAGCCGGCGCGCCGTCGCGCGCCGCTTGACGGTGACCGGGTAGAGCGTGCCGGCATGGGCGACCTCGATCCGGTCGGGATCGGGCTGGCGCCTGAACAGGGAGAACCGCATCCCAGCGATTGTGCGGGATTCGCAGCGGAAGCGGAAGGGGGCGGCGCACCCCGCGCGACGCGTGCGACTTCGCTGACGAAAACCCGCGGCGGTGATTGTGTATCGCCGGCGATCCGCTTGCCTCTTGCGGGCGTTTTGTATTCTGTTTGTTCTTGCTTGAATCAGAGGCGCGCATGGCCAACCAGAATGAACCGGTTCGCTTGGAAAAGGAGGCCGAGACCGGCGATCTCTTCCTCGTCTACGGCAGCGAGAAGGGCCTTCGGATCGACATCCGCTATGAGGGCGAAACGCTCTGGATGACGCAGGCGCAGATCGGGCAGCTGTTTGGCCGCGACGTCTCAACCATCTCCCGGCACATCGCCAACATCTACGAGGAGAGAGAACTCGACGAATCGACTTCTTTGCAAAAAACGCAAACAAGTACAGGCAGGCCGGCCACTCTCTACAGCCTCGATATGGTGATCTCGGTCGGTTACCGCGTGTCCTCGGCGCAGGCGACGCTGTTCCGACGCTGGGCCACCGGCATCCTCGTCCAGTTCGCCAGGAAGGGTTTCGTCGTCGACACGCGCCGGCTGAAGGAGCCCGGCGGCTTCGACCGCATCGCCGAGCTGCGCGAGATCATCCGCGATCTGCGCTCCGAGGAAGCAAACCTTTATGCCGAGCTGCGCCGGATCTGCTCGCTCTGCCAGGACTATGACGGGTCGAGCGAGGCCGCCAGGAGCTTCTACCAGCGCGTCCAGGCGAAACTGGTCTATGCCGTGACCTCGCACACGCCGGCCGAGATCGTAGCCCAACGCGCCGATTGCGAGGCGCCGAACATGGGTCTGCAGACATGGCCGTCTGACGATATCCGGAAGAAGGATGTCGCCACCTCAAAAAACTATCTCGCCGATGCCGAGATCAAGGAACTCAACCGCCTGACTTCGATCCTGCTCGACATCTTCGAGGACCAACTCGCGCTCGGACGTCTCGTCATGATGGAAGACGCTCGCGAATTGCTCGACAGGCAATTGCAGCAGCTCGGCCGTGCCGTGCTCGACGGCGGCGGCTCGGTCAGCGCAGACCAAGCGAGAGCGCGCGCCGAAGCGCAGTACCTCGCCTTCGATCGCCAACGGAAACTGGAACGCCAGCGCGAGGCCGAAGCACAGATCGCCGAACTCGCCGCCGAGGCGAAGGGCCTGCCCAAGCGGCCCCGGCGCTAGCTGCCTTCAGCCTGCGACCTTCAGCGCCTTGCGGGCCGTTTCCGCGGTGTCGTTGCGGCGCTCCTTGGCCGCCTTCATGTCGAGGGTCAGCATGAAGTCGGCGATGCGCGGCGCGATCTCCGAGCGGAAGCGCGAGCCGTTGAAGACGCCGTAATGGCCGACGCCCTTCTGCAGGTACTCGACCCGCATATCGTCGGGGATGTTGACGCACAGGTCGTGCGCCGCCTTGGTCTGGCCGACGCCGGAGATGTCGTCGTTCTCGCCCTCGACCGTCATCAGCGCGACACTGCGGATCGCCTTGAGGTCAACCGGCTTGCCGCGATGCATCATCTCGCCCTTGGGCAGGGCATGCTTGACGAAGACGGTGTCGACGGTCTGCAAATAGAACTCGGCGGTCAGGTCCATGACCGCGAGGTACTCGTCATAGAAGTCGCGGTGCTTCTCGGCCGAATCGCCGTCGCCGGCGATCAGGTGCTTGTACATGTCGTAATGCGCGGTGAGATGGCGGTCGAAATTCATCGCCATGAAGCCCGACAGCTGCATGAAGCCGGGATAGACCTCGCGAAAGGCGCCGAGATGCGGGAACGGCACGCGGGTGATGCAATTGCGGCGGAACCAGTCGGTGCCGCGCTCCATTGCGAGCTGGTTGACCGCGGTCGGCGAGCGGCGCGTGTCGATCGGCCCGCCCATCAGCGTCATCGAGCGCGGCGAGGAGGGGTCGCCCTCGGCTTCCATGCGCGCGATCGCGGCGAGCACCGGCACGGAAGGCTGGCAGACGGCCATGACATGGCTGTCGGGGCCGAGCTTGTGCAGCATGGCGATGACGTAGTCGATGTAATCGTCGAGGTCGAAGCTGCCAGCCGTCAGCGGCACCAGGCGAGCGTCGATCCAGTCTGTGACGTAGACCTCATGGTCGGGAAGCAGGGTCTCGACCGTTCCGCGCAACAGCGTGGCGTAGTGGCCGGACATCGGCGCGACCAGCAGCACCTTGGGCTGCGGCTTGCGGCGGCCTTCGATCTTGCGGTCGAAATAGATCAGGTTGCAGAAGGGGCGCTGCCAGACGACGCGCTCCTCGACTGCGACCTTGACGCCGTTCATCGTGGTGGTGTCGAGACCGAAGGCCGGCTTGCCGTAACGGCGGGTGGTGCGCTCGAACAATTCGCAGGAGGCGGCGATCGTGCGGCCGAACGGGGTGTAGGTCAGCGGGTTCGCCGGATTCTTGAAGGCGAGCTGCATGGCGTCGGACATGGCCCGCGCCGGGCTGACCATCATATGAACCGCCTCATAGGCGTGGTAGGCGAACGACATGGCGGCCCTTTCGCTCTTTCGCAGCGCCGCATTCACGATGCAGTGCAGCAAGGGAATGCAGCCTAAGTAGAAATTGTTCCGATTCAATCGTCCAAAGGGATAAGATTTCCTTGTGATGCCGATTAGCCACAGTTTCGTCTTCCCCAGTCGGCCGCCGCATTGCGAAGATTGCGCGCCGTGACGATCACCGACCTCATTCCAGCGGCCCCCGGAGGTGCGCCGCGCCATCTGCGGCTCGACACGCTGGTGCGCCTGCGCTGGCTCGCAATCGCCGGGCAGAGCGCCGCCGTCGCCGGCGTGCATTTCGGGCTCGGCTTCTCGCTGCCCTTCGGCTGGTGCTTCCTCGCCATCGCTGTCTCGGCCTGGCTCAACATCGCCCTGCGCATCCGCTTCCCACTCAGCCACCGGCTGCGCGAGGGCGCAGCGACGGCATTGCTCGGCTTCGACATCCTCCAGCTCGCGGCCCTGCTCTACCTAACCGGCGGCCTGCAGAATCCGTTCGCGATCCTGTTCCTGGCGCCGGTGATGATCTCGGCGACGGCGCTGCCGCCGCGGCACACGCTGGCGCTCGGCCTGCTCGCCGCCGGGCTGGCGACGCTGCTCGTCTTTCTTCATTGGCCGCTACCCTGGGCCGGGAGCGAGCGCCCGCTGCTGCCGCCGCAATATCAGCTCGGCAACTGGATCGCGCTCCTGCTCGGGCTCGGCTTCACCGGCATCTATGCCTGGCGGGTCGCCAAGGAGGCGCGCGACCTGTCGGAAGCGCTGGCCGCGACCGAGCTCGTGCTGGCGCGCGAGCAGCATCTCTCGCAGCTCGACGGGCTCGCCGCCGCGGCCGCGCATGAGCTCGGCACGCCGCTCGCGACGATCGCGCTGGTCGCCCGCGAGCTCTCGCGGCTCGCTCCGCCGGAGGGCGAGATGGCGGAGGACATCACCTTGCTGCGCGAGCAGGTCGAGCGCTGCCGCGGCATCCTCGGCAAGCTTACCTCGCTGCAGGACGACGATGCTGGCCCGCTCGATCAGCTCTCGCTCAGCCTGCTGATCGAAGAGGCCGCGGGGCCGCAGCGGCCCTTCGGGGTGCCCTTCGAGATCGCGCTCACCGGCGAGAAGCCGGAGCCGGTCTGCCGACGCAATCCCGGCATGATCTACGGGCTCGGCAACATCGTCGACAACGCCGTCGATTTTGCCAGTTCCAAGGTGACGATCACGGCACAATGGACGGATGGAGCCGTCATCCTGACCATCGCCGATGACGGGCCGGGCTTCACGCCGGAAGTGCTGCTGCGCGCCGGAGACCCCTATCTTTCGCGCTCGCATGCCAAGGAATCGCGCGCCGGCGGCGGCCTCGGCCTCGGCCTGTTCATCGCCAAGACGCTGCTGGAGCGCAGCGGCGCGACATTGGAATTCTCCAATCTGCCGCTGCCTGCGACCGGCGCCAGTATCCGGATCACCTGGCTGCGCGCCGTCTTCGAGCGCGACGATCGCCCCGCCGGACCTTCAAACGCGGAGCTTTTGGCCCCATATGCGACAGAATGAGGCGTTGCGGCGTTTCAGCGCGTCGCGCAATCGGTAGAATGGATAGTGAGCCGGGCAGCCACCCACCCGGCAGGAGATGATGGCGATGGACACGGCGCCGACAACAGGCGAGCTCACCGATACGACCGGCAGGGACATGACCCTTCTGCTCGTCGACGACGACAAGCCGTTCCTGACCCGCCTCGCCCGCGCCATGGAAGGTCGCGGCTATTCGGTGCGGATCGCCGAGTCCGTGCAGGCAGGGATCGCGGCGGTCGAGGAGGCGGCCCCGGCCTACGCGGTGATCGACCTGCGCCTTGGCGACGGCAACGGGCTCGACGTGATCGCCCGCCTCAAGGAGAAGCGCCCGGATGCGCGCGGCGTCGTGCTGACCGGCTACGGCAATATCGCGACCGCCGTCAGTGCCGTGAAGCTCGGCGCCTACGACTTCCTCGCCAAGCCCGCCGATGCCGACGAGATCCATTCGGCGCTGGCAGCCGGGCCGAATGCCCGCCCGGTGCCGCCGGAGAACCCGATGTCGGCCGACCGGGTGCGCTGGGAGCACATCCAGCGCGTCTATGAACTCTGTAGTCGCAATGTCTCGGAGACGGCGCGACGGCTCGGCATGCACCGGCGCACCTTGCAGCGCATCCTGGCCAAGCGCGCGCCGCGATGAGCGGAGCTGCGCTCCCCGAGCGCATCACCGAAGAGCTGATCGCCGAACTGGTCGATACCTTCTACGGCCGGGTGCGGCAGGACCCGCTGATCGGCCCTATCTTCCTTGACAAGCTCGGCGACGATTGGGACGCCCATCTCGCCAAGCTGCGCGACTTCTGGTCGTCGGTGACGCTGATGAGCGGGCGCTATCGCGGCAAGCCGCACCAGATCCACATGCCGCTCCCGCTCGAGATGCCGCATTTCGAGCGCTGGCTTGCGCTGTTCGAACAGACCGTCGCCGAGCTCTGCACCGGCCCGGCCAGGTTCCTGTTCATCGACCGGGCCCATCGCATTGCCGACAGCCTGCAGATCAGCCTGAACATCGGCCCGAAGGCGCTGGCCCTGCCGGAGCGCAGCTCCTCCGGCTGAGCTACTCAACACCGGAGTTTCGACAAGCGCCAGCGATGGCTCAGCGAGGCGATGTCGCCGATCTTCCAGAGTTCGCCGACACGCACGAAGTCGTAGCGGATATGGTTGGGCTCGCCGAAGTTCCGGAAACGGACGTCCACTGCGGCGCGGTTGTCGCCAGCCTTGGTCTCGATCCGTAGCGTGCGCGCGATTTCCTTGTCGTCGTAATCGTTTCCGCTGCTCGTAATGGCAAAATCGATGCAAAGGTTCTCGGTCTTGTCATCGGCAGCGAACAATCTGACAAGGCCGGGCTGGAAATAGCGGGCGCGATTCTCGGGCGCGCGCAGCCGCCCGATCGAGCTCTGCGTCAGGCCGCCGGCATATATGCCGCGCACAATCGTCTCGGGCGTCTCCGCAGAGGCCGCCCCGACAGCAAGAAAGCTGAGGGCAGCGGCCGAAACCATGAGCTTATACATCATTCCGATACCTGCAAACGGCCGGCGAGCCCGAACCTGCTAGCTCAGATCTTACCCAAGGTCACGTGCCCCCATGCGGTAACCCGGTCACGCGGAAAGACGCTGCTCTCAACCCAGCTCCGGATCCTCGATGCCGGAGAGACGCCCAGCCGCCAGCCTGGCGAAGGCGATGGTCAGCATCTTCCGGCGCGCCGGCGCCAGCTGATGGCGCGGCGGCTCGCGCAACAGCTCGCCGCCGAAGGCGTCGGCGACGATCAGGCCGACATCCTCGGGCAGGATCTCCAGCGGGAATTCAGGCGCGACCGCAAAGAGGAAGCCGTCGCAATAGTCGCGATAGTCCGGCCATTTGCCGTCGACGCGATAATCCTCGATCCCGGATTTTACTTCGACCACCAGCAGTTCGCCGGATGGCGAAAGCGCGACGATGTCGCCGCGCCGGCCATTGGCGAAGGTCATCTCCTTGACGATGGCATAGCCACGCTCGCGCAGATGACGCGAGGCGCCGCGGCAAACGGCACGGGTGATCTCCGGCCGCGCCGGCGGCGGATTGAGGACGGACAGGGCAATGGCCATACCAGGCATGTTCTCTTTTTGTGCTCGCCGATGCAAGAGCTGCTTGCGATGACCGTCGGCATGGCTATGGTCCGCCCGCCTTGGAACGCTTTGCCCCCCTCCTGCTGATCGCGCTCGCCGCCGGCCTCGCCTTCGCGCTGTGCCTGGCCCTGCGGCCCCTGATGATGCGCTATGCGCTGGCGCGGCCGAATGCCCGCTCCAGCCACCGCATACCGACGCCGCAGGGCGGCGGCATTGCCGTGCTCGCCGGTGCTTTCCTGGCCCTGGGGCTCGCATTGGCCTTCATTCCGATGGATGCGAGCGCCCGGCAGGCCCTCGTCCTGGTCATGGGGGCGTCCGCCCTGCTCGCTGTCATCGGCGCCTGGGACGATATCCGCCCGCTCTCGCCAGCCCTGCGCCTGCCGCTGCAGTTCGTCTGCGTCGGCATCGTCGTGTTCTATGCCGCGCCCGATGTGCGGCTGCTGCCGGAAACATTGCCGCTCTGGGCCGAGCGCGGCCTCGCCCTGATTGCTGGCGCCTGGTTCGTCAACCTCGTCAACTTCATGGACGGGATCGACTGGATCACCCTTGCCGGGCTGGTGCCGCTTGCCGGCGCGATCGCGCTCGCCGGCGGCTGCGGCATCGTCGATCCTGCGACCGGGCTGCTGGCCGCGGCGCTGTTCGGCGGCCTCATCGGCTTCGCGCCGCTCAACAAGCCGGTGGCGCGCATCTTCCTCGGCGATGTCGGCTCGCTGCCGCTCGGCCTGCTCGGCGCCTATCTGCTCTATCGCCTCGCCGGCACCGGCGCGCTCACCGCGGCTCTGATCCTGCCGCTCTGTCATGTGATGGATTCGACGATCACGCTGCTGCGCCGCCTAGCCCGCGGCGAGAAGGTCTGGCAGGCGCATCGCTCGCATTTCTACCAGCAGGCGACCGATAACGGCTTCAAGGTCATCGAGATCGTCACTCAGGTCGGCCTGCTCAATCTTGCCCTGATCGGGCTCGCGGCGGTCAGCATCATAGTTCCGGCACTCTGGGCGCAGCTTGCCTGCCTGCTGGCGGCGCTGGCGCTGACCGGTGCCCTGCTCCGCCGCTTCTCGCGCAAACGGGCCCAGCCGTGAGCGGCGAGCGCGTCCTGCTCACCGGCGCGAGCGGCTTCGTCGGCCGCTATCTCCTCCATGACCTCATCGCACGCGGCTACCGAGTGCGCGCGGCAGGGCGCAGCTCGATATCGGCCATCACCGGCGCCGAACATGTCGCAATCGGCGACCTCGGCGCGCCGGTCGACTGGCAACCGCTGCTCGATGGCGTCGATCACGTCGTCCACAGCGCCGGATTGGCCCATGCCGACGGCGATATCCCCGAGGAGCGCTACCAACAGGTCAACACGCAGGCGACACTGGCGCTGGCGCGGGCGGCGCATGCGGCGGGCGTCCGGCGCTTCGTCTTCCTGTCCTCGATCCGGGCGCAGAGCGGACCGGTCAGCGATAGGCCGCTCAGCGAATCCGACACGCCCGCGCCGACCGACGCCTATGGCCGCTCCAAGCTGGCGGCCGAACAAGGGCTCGGCGGGCTTGATCTCGACTGGGTCGCCTTGCGGCCAGTGCTCGTCTATGGGCCCGGTGTGAAAGCGAACATGGCGGCGCTGGTGAAGCTGGCGCGGCTGCCCGTGCCGCTGCCGCTCGGCGGGCTTTCGGCGAAGCGCTCGCTGCTCGCGATCGAGAATCTCTCCGAGGCGGTCGCCTTCTCGCTGACCGAAGCCTGCCCGTCCAGGCGCAGCTACGTCGTTTCGGATCCGGAGCCCCTGTCGGTCGCGCAGATGCTGACTGCGATGCGGGCCGGCCTCGGGCGTAGTCCGGGGCTGATTCCGATCCCGTCATCCCTGCTCGGGCTGGCGGCGCGGCTAGCCGGGCGCAGCGATGCCTATGAGCGGCTGGCAAACGGGCTCGTCGCCTCGCCCGCAGGCCTGATCAAGGCTGGCTGGCGACCGCCTGCGGAGACGAAGGCCGCTCTGGCACGGCTGGCGGCGGACCCGGCTGGCGCCGGCTGAAATCCGGGATCGCCGCTTCCAGCACCGCCTCGGCGCCGAGCCTGTCCTGCGCCGCCAGTGCCCGCTCGAGCTCGTCCAGCCAGCCCTGCATGCGCTCGCGACCGACGAAGATCGGCTTGGCCGCCATGACGCCGTCGAGCCCGGTCTCGGCCATCGGCTCGTCCTTGGCGAAGAGGATCTCGTTCAGGCGCTCGCCCGGCCGGACGCCGGTCACGGCGATTTCGATGTCGACGCCGGGTTCATAACCTGCCAGGCGGATCATCCGCTCGGCGAGGTCGATGATCTTGAGCGGCTGGCCCATCTTCAGAACGTAGACGGCAGCGCGATCCTCCTGCGCCTCATGCTCGGGCGCATGCGAGGCCGAAGTCAGCACGAGGTCGCAGGCCTCACGGATCGTCATGAAGTAGCGGATCATCTCCGGGCTGGTGACGGTGACCGGCCCACCGCGCTCGATCTGCGCCTTGAACTTCGGCACCACCGAGCCGACCGAGCCGAGCACATTGCCGAAGCGGACCGCGACGAGGCGCGTGCCGCGATTGCCGACGGCGAACTCGGCATCGCGGGCCTGCGCATACATCTCGGCGAAGCGCTTGGTCGCGCCCAGCATCGAGACCGGCTCGATCGCCTTGTCGGTCGAGATCATCACGAAGATGCCGGCGCCGGCGGCGATCGCCGCCTCGATGGCGACGACCGAGCCGAAGATGTTGGTCTTGATGCCCTCGCCCCAATCGGCCTCGAGATAGGGCACGTGCTTCAGCGCGGCAGCGTGGATGACGATGTCGGGGGCGAAGGCCTTGAACAGCGGGCCGATCCGAGCCTCGTCGCGGACATCGGCGAGGGCGCCGGTGACCCGCATCGGCAGGTCCTGCGCCGCGAGCGCCTCGGTAACGTGGAACAGCGCCGGCTCGGAATTCTCGACGACGAGCAGTTCCGCCGCGCCGAAGGCGGCACAGCGCAGGCAGATCTCGGAGCCGATCGAGCCGCCGCCGCCGGTGACGATGACGCGCTTGCCCTTCAGGAAGCCCTCGAGCCGCTCGCGGTCGATCTTGACCGAGGGGCGCACTAGCAGGTCCTCGATCTCCAGCGGCGCCAGCTCGCTGCCGCGCAGCCCTTCGCCGAGCGAGTCGAGGCGCGAGATCGGGATGGCGAGCTTGCGGGTCTTGGCGAGCCATTTGTCCGGCTCGGCCTCAGGCGCGAGCGCGCTCGGCGTCGCGACGATGCGGCGGAACGGCTCGCCGCGCTCGCTGGCGTCGATCGCGATCGCTTCCATCTGCGAGAGCAGGCCGAGCACCGGCACCCCGCGGATGGACTGGCCGAGATCATCCGGACGCGGTGTCAGGATGCCGGCCGGGCGCATCTTGCCCATGGCGCCCGATTCCATGGCGCGGATCACCATCTCGATGTCGACGCCGCGGCCGAGCAGAAGCGCCGGCAGGCTCGCCTCGCGCGCGGCCTGATGCTTGGAGCGGGAGTATTTGAAGTAGCGATAGGCCAGGCGCGGGCCGCCGAGCAGCGCGACCTGCACCAGCCAATAGAGGACGATGGTGATCTTGCCGAAGAAATAATAGCCGTAGAGATTCGGCGCGACGAGCACGTAGTCGACAACCAGCAGGGTCAGGGTCAGAACCGTGACCGCCCGGACGATGTTCGAAAGGTCGGGCAGCGAGGCGAAGCGCCATTTCGAGCGGTAGAGCTGGAAGAACCAGTAGACCGCCCCGGCATAGGCAACGAAGAAGGGCAGGATCTTCGGCAACTGCCGCATCCGCTCTTCGAACAGCCAGCCATCGAAGCGCACGGCGAAGACGAAGACGATCGCGAGCGCGGTCATCGCCAGGTCGTGGACGATGACGGCGAGCTTCTTGGCGCTCTGTTTGTTGAGATTCAGCATGCGCGGCGGGGTATCCCGCTCCGCCGGCGCCTTGTCAACGCAGGTCGGAGGTACCGGTCAGGCGGCAGAGCGGGTGGCGCCCAGCCCGGCGAGGATGAAGTCGATCATCTCGTCGACGGTCGGGCCGGGGAGCTCGGCACATTGGCCAAGCAGGAGCGGGTGACAGAAGCGCAGCATCGCCATCCGCACGCAATGAGTCGCCGTGACCGGATCGCGGGCGGCGAACTCGCCCCTGGCGATGCCGTCGGCGACGACGGAGCGCAGGATCGCGTCATAGCGCTCGATGTGACCGCGGACGACGTCCCAGCTTTCCTCCATCGCGCAGGCGACCATTTCATGCAGGCGGTGATTGTCGAGATAGCGGGCCGCATTGATCCGGCAGGTCGCGGCGAGGATGTCGCGCAGACGTTCGGCGGCGGGGCGCTTCTCGGCGGCGATCGCGGCGACGGTCGCCTCGAGCTCGCTCATCGAGCGTTCGGCGACAGCCTCGTTGATCGCCTTCTTGGAGTCGAAGAAGCGATAGACATTCGCCGGGCTCATGCGCAGAGACTTGGCGATATCGGCGACAGTGGTCTTCTGATAGCCGATCTGGCGGAAGAACCGCTCGGCGACATCGATGATGTCGTGCCTTGTATCGCGTTCAATCGTGCTCATGCCAGAGCAACTTCCCGGTCTGATGACTTGTTCCCATAGGCCGTCTGCGGACGCCATCGTTGACTATGACGAATTTCGTCAGTCGTCAACAAATTGAACCGCAAAGCTTTATTTGTGTCCTCCTGACAGTTTTTCGCCGAACGCGGCTCATGTCAGGAGCGCAATCGCGCCAGTCCGAGCAGCGCGGCGGTGTCGAGATGGCGCTCCAAATGCTCGGCCAGCCGGTCGAGCGTCGCTTCGACGGCCGGTTCATAGGCCTCGCCCGCCGCAAGTGGCTTTCCCGCCAGGTTTTCGAGCCAGGCGCGGCGCAGCGGATCCGACGTCAGGACGCCATGCAGATAGGTTCCGACGACCCGTCCGTCGGCGCTGCGGGCGCCTTCCGGCCGGCCATCGATGCTGAAAGGCGCGCGTGCCCGGTCGGGACCGTCGCTGACGCCGAGATGGATCTCGTAGGCGCGGCCAGCCGTGCCGCTCTCAGGATGCTCGACCGCGACCTCCCTGACGGTCTTGTCGGGGGTGAGCTCGGTCTCGATGTCGAGCAGGCCGAGGCCAGGGGCGGCGCCGGCCGGACCTTCGAGCCCCAGCGGGTCGCGCACGCTCCTGCCCAGCATCTGATAGCCGCCGCAGAGGCCCAGCACATGGCCGCCGCGGCGACGATGGGCGAGGATGTCGATGTCCCAGCCCTCTTCCCGCAGCCTGGCGAGATCGCGCAAAGTTGTCTTCGAGCCTGGCAGGATCACCAGGGCGGCGTCGCCGGGCAGCGGTGTACCGGGGCCGACGAAAACGAGTTCGACCCCAGGTTCAAGCTTGAGCGGGTCGAGATCGTCGAAATTGGCGATACCGGGCAGGACCGGCACGGCGACTTTCAACACGCCAGCGCGGGCCGGCACATCGCGCGCCAGATCAAGTGCATCCTCGGCCGGCAGGCGCGTCGCCTCAGCGAACCAGGGCACGACGCCGAGGCTCGGCCAGCCGGTCGCGCGGGTGATCGTGTCGAGGGCCGGCGTGAACAGGCCGACATCGCCGCGGAAGCGATTGATGGCGAAGCCGCGGATCATCGCCCGGTCCTCGGCATCGAGCACGGCATGGCTGCCGACGAGACTGGCGATGACGCCGCCGCGGTCGATGTCGCCGACGAGGATCGCCGCGACGCCGGCCGCTCGTGCGAAACCGAGATTGGCGATGTCGCGGGCGCGCAGATTGGTCTCGGCCGGCGAGCCGGCGCCCTCGACCAGGATCAGGTCGGCGTCGTCGCTCAGCCGCTCGAAGCTTTCCAGCACCTTGGGCAGGAAGTCGCCGCGGCGGCTGAAATCGCCGGAGGAGAGATGGCCGGCGACGCGGCCCTGCAGGATGATCTGGCTGCCACGCTCGCTCTCGGGCTTGAGCAGCACCGGGTTCATGTCGACATGCGGGGCGATCCGGGCCGCGCGCGCCTGCAGCGCCTGGGCCCGGCCGATCTCGCCACCAGCGGTCGCGGCGGCATTGTTCGACATGTTCTGCGGCTTGAACGGACGCACCTTCAGCCCGCGATCGGCGAAGAGGCGGCAGAGGCCGGCGACGAGCAGCGACTTGCCGACATTGGAGCCGGTGCCGAGCAACATCAGGGCGGGGGTTCGATGGGAAGGACGCATGGAGCCTGCCTAGCCCGCTTCCAGCCCCGGAAAAAGCTCACCGATCCACGTCAGCGTCCCACGGTTCCAAAGGGGCGAAGAAACCGTGGAAGTGCTGTCGTGAACCGGCTGAGGGGTAGAAGATACTGACTGCTGACGAATGTCAATATTCATCACTCCGCATAATCTGCCGCTTTTTCGGGGCGATGCACACCGGCGTTGCGCGTGCTATGGCGGCATCCGAGCCTTCCCGCCCGCCTTTCCGAGCGAAGCCAGCCGCGATGAATCCGATCTTCTCCGCCCTTCCGACGACGATCTTCGAAACCATGTCGCGGCTCGCGCGCGAGCACCAGGCCGTCAATCTGGGCCAGGGCTTCCCCGACGATCCCGGCCCGGAAGACGTCAGGCGCAAGGCCGCCGAGGCCGTGATCGACGGTTGGAACCAGTATCCGCCGATGATGGGCCTGCCGGAGCTGCGCCAGGCGACGGCGACGCATTTCCGGCATTGGCAGGGCCTGGAACTCGATCCAGAGGCCGAGGTGATGATCACCTCCGGCGCGACCGAGGCGATCGCCGGCGCGCTGATGGCGGTGGTCTCACCCGGCGACGAGGTCGTGCTGTTCGAGCCGATGTACGACGCCTATCTGCCGCTGGTGCGCCGTGCCGGCGGCGTCCCGAAATTCGTGACGCTGACGCCGCCGCATTTCGGGCTGAGCGAGGAGGCGCTAGCGCAGGCCTTCTCGCCGAAGACCAAGGCGGTGCTGTTCAACAATCCGCTCAACCCGACCGCGACCAATTTCAGCGCGGCCGATCTCGACCTGCTGGCCTCGTTCTGCGTGCGGCACGATGCCGTCGCGATCTGCGACGACGTCTGGGAGCACGTCGTCTTCGACGGCCATCGCCATCAGCCGCTGATGAGCCGGCCGGGCATGCGCGAGCGCACGGTCAAGATTTCCTCGGCCGGCAAGATCTTCTCGCTGACCGGCTGGAAGGTCGGGATGGTGATGGCGGCGCCGGAGCTGATGCGGGTGCTGGCCAAGGCGCACCAGTACATCACCTTCACCACCCCGCCGAACCTGCAGGCCGCCGTCGCCTACGGCCTCGGCAAGGACGACGCCTATTTCGAGGGGATGCGGGCCGATTTCCAGCGCTCGCGTGATCGCTTCGCCGGCGGCCTCAGTGAGCTCGGCTTCAGCGTGCTGCCAAGCGCCGGCACCTATTTCCTCAATGTCGACATCGGCCCGCTCGGCGAGGGCGACGACGTCGCCTTCTGCCAGCGGCTGGTCGCCGAGCACGGCGTCGCCGCGATCCCGGTCAGTGCCTTCTATGCGGAAGGAGCGGTGCGCAACGTCGTGCGCTTCTGCTTCGCCAAGCACGACGCCACGCTGGACAGGGCGCTGGAACGACTCGCAGCGCTGCGTGTGAAGGGCTGAATCAGCCCTTTCTGAGGGTCTCGACGAGCACCGCGGCACGCCGCAGCGTCGGCTCGCGGCGCTTTGCTTCGGCGGCGAGGCCAAGGCCGCGCAGCGTCTCGATCGCCATGACGAGCTCGGTGGTCGCTTTTTCGGCCTCGGCGCGGTCGCGGATGCGCTCGGCCAGCTCCAGCCGCGCCTCGGCCCGATTGGCGGCGCTCTGCGCCCAGAGCGAGGGCACGATCTCGCGGCGTCTGACCTCCAGCGCCGCGTCATAGGCGGCGATCGCCTCCTCCAGCACGACCGGCTCGTTGTAATAGCCGGCGAGGCCGACAAGCGCGGCCCCGATCCGGTCCTGCACCTCGGCCCATTCGAGCGGCGCGCTCTCGCGCGGCCGATCGTCGAGCACCAGCTTGAAGCAGTTCACCGCGGCTTCGAAGGCGGAGACACCGCTGGCGCGCAGGCCGAGCGCGACATGGGCCTTGCCGAGCTCCCATTGCAGCCGGCCCCATTCGCGCGGCATGTCGGCACGCGTCATGCCGGAGAGCCCGGCGCGGAAGGCGGCGACGCCGTCCTCGAGCAGGCCGGCATCGTCCTCGATCTCGCCGAGCCGGGCCAAGGCTTCCCCGAGCCTGGTCTGCAGCGCGGTCCAGAGGCGCGGCGCCTTGGCACGCTGCAGGTCCTCCAGTGTCGTACGGTAGATCTCGACCACCTGCCGCAGCAGGGAGCTGCCGCCCTCGTGATGCGACAGGCCGGTCAGCGAGCGCGCCAGCCTGAGCTGCGTCTCGGCCCAGGGCACGGTCTGGTCGAAATTGTCGAGCTTGGCGAGCAGGCCGCGCAATTGGCCGATCGAGGCGACGAAGGCCGACTTGTCGGAAAAGTCGGCGCCGCGCCGCGCCAATGCATCGGCCTGCATCCAGGCATAGATCAGCCCGCTGCCAGCTTCAGCGGAGTCGGCGATCAGCGCCGCCTCGGCATAGCGTTCGGCGGCATCGCGATAAGCTTGCGGATTGAGGTGCAGCATCGCCACCGCACCACGATCGGCTCGGCCGGCAGCCGCGGCGAGCAAGCGGTCGCGCGACAGCTTATCAGGAGCGACCGCGCCATCGAGATTGCGCTGTTCGGCCAAAGCGAGCAGGCGGTCGGCTTCGACGAGCTTGCCATCGGCCAGCGCCTGCACCGCCTGTCCCTGCAGCCGATCGCGTTCGGGATCGTCGCCGGACGGCTTGGCGAGCCGGGCCTTCAGGCTGCGGAAATCGCCGGCACGGCGCGCCAGATTGTTCTCGATCCGGGTGAAGTCGGGCTTGCCGGAAGCGTCGCCCATCGAGGCGAGCACACCGAGCAGCAGCGCAGGGGGAACCCCCTCGCGCTGCGAGACACGAGCCAGGATGGTGGCGAGTTCCGGATTCACGTTTCCCGCCACCCCTGTTCCAACCGCTCTCAGATCGCGGCGATGACCGCGATCTCGACGGTGTATTGCGGGCCGGCGAGCTTGGCCTCGACGGTGGCGCGGCCCGGCGTGTTGCCGGCCGAGACCCAGCCGTCCCAGACCGCGTTCATCTCGGCGAAGGTCGACATGTCCGAAAGCCAGATGTTGACCATCAACAGCTTCGACTTGTCGGTGCCCGCCTCGGCCAAGAGGCCGTCGATGATCGAGAGGATGTCCTTGGTCTGCTCGGCAACGCTCTTGCCGGCCGCCTTGTCGGCGACCTGACCGGCGAGATAGACCGTGTTGCCATGCACGACGGCCTTCGACATGCGCGGGCCGGGGGCGATGCGCTTGATGCTCATGATCTGGTCTCCATCAGAAGGGGCCTCGCTGGTAGCCCGAGACCGGAAGCCGCGCAAATGCTTATGCAGCGGCCCAGCCCGCCCAGAGCAAGGCATAGCGCGCCGCCTTGCCGATGAACACCAGCAGGATGAAGCGCAGCAGCGGGTAATTCAGCGATCCCGCGACGAAGGTCAGCGGGTCGCCGCCGATCGGCAGCCAGGCGAAGAGCAGCGAAGGCCAGCCGAAGCGGGCGAACCAGCCCTGCGCCTTGGCGAAGCGGGCGGGATCGGGCCGCAGCCGCGCCGGCAACCGCTCGACGCCATCCGTCGCGATCAGCCGGCCGAGCCACCAGTTGAGCACCGAGCCCGCGGTGTTGGCGATCGACGCGACGATGAAGAGCAGCGTCGGATCGACCGATTTGGCCGCCAGCAGGCCGACGAAGACCGCTTCCGACTGCGCCGGCAGCAATGTCGCGGCGACGAAGGCGGCGCCCGCCATCAGGCCGAGGGAGGCGAAATCGAGGGGCATCAGTCCAGCATCGCGGCGAGCGCGTTGACGGTGTTGGCGTTGCGCAGCGTGCCGATGCCGAGCTTCTTGGTCGTCAGATGCGAGAGCAGCCTGGTCTCGCTCGGCTTGCGGCTGAAATCGATCCAGAGATCGCCGTCGGCGAGGGCGAGCACGATGCCGGGCGTCGCGATCCCGCGGAGCATGGACAAGGCTTCCAGGCCGAGCGGCTTTCGCATGACGCGGATACCGATGTCGGCGCCGTTCCCGCCCGGGAACGGATTCTGGGCGGCGAGCCGCCGCCATGCGTCAGCCGTCCGCGCGATGATATCGACATGCTTGCCGAAGCGCGCCCGGAAGCCGGCTTCCAATCGGCTTTCAATCGTTGCGACGGGCGCGTCCTCGGCCTCGAAGATCAGATTGCCGGTGGCGACCCAGCTGCGCACATCGCCAAAGCCGGCCTCTGCCGCCATCGCCTTCAGATCCGCCATCACCACGCGCCTGCCAGGGCCGAGCACGATCGAGTGCAGCAGGGCGACATAGGTCGTCATCGTGATTCCGGACCGGGCGGTTCGGTGCTCGTCCTAGAGCCGCCGCAGCGCGACCTGCTGGATGCGGTGGCTCGCGCCCTTGGTCAGGATCAGGCTGGCGCGCTGGCGGGTCGGCACGATGTTCTCGCGCAGATTGGGCAGGTTGATGCCGGTCCAGAGCGTCTCGGCGATCGAGAGCGCCTCCTCCTCGCCGATCTCGGCATATTTGCGGAAGAAGGAGCGCGGATCCCGGAAGGCGGTCTGGCGCAGGGTCATGAAGCGGTTGACGTACCAGCGGTGCAGGTCGTTCTCATCGGCGTCGAGATAGACCGAGAAGTCGAAGAAGTCGGAGACGAAGGGGATGATGGTGCCGTCCCTGGGCAGGCGGCTCGCCTGCAGCACGTTCAACCCCTCCAGGATCAGGATGTCCGGGCGCTCGACCGTGACCTGCTCGCCCGGGACCACGTCATAGACCAGATGCGAATAGACCGGTGCGCTGACGGCGCGCTTGCCGGCCTTCACCTCGGAGAGGAAGCGCAGGATCGCGGCGCTGTCATAGCTCTCGGGGAAGCCCTTGCGCTGCATCAGGCCGCGGCGCTCGAGCTCGGCATTCGGCAGGAGGAAGCCGTCGGTGGTGACGAGCTCGACCTTCGGCGTGTTCGGCCAGCGCGAGAGCAGCGCCTGGAGCACGCGCGCCGTCGTCGACTTGCCGACTGCGACCGAGCCGGCGACGCCGATGACATAAGGGACCTTGACCTCGGCCTCGGCCATCAGGAAGCGCTGCGTCGCCTTGAACAGCCCCTGCGTCGCGGCGACGTAGAGCGAGAGCAGGCGCGAAAGCGGCAGGTAGATTGCGACGATCTCGTCGAGCGAGATCGGGTCGTTGATCGATTGCAGCCTGGTGAGGTCGTCGACCGACAGCGTCAGCGGCGTGTCGGCGCGCAGGTGCGCCCACTCGTCACGCGAGAACGTGCGATAGGGCGAGACCAGATCGGGGGCGGAGGGCGCCGCAATCGGACGCTGGTCCATGACGCCCCCCGTCTTCCAGGCTTCGAGGTTCAACGCGACACTCGCCTCGACTTCAACGGGGCCGCGCCGCCTTCTCGGCCAGGCCGGAGCGCACGGTACGGGCCTCAAGCTGGCTCAAGACGTCTCGCAATGCAACATCGCGGGACTTCAGCACGACCAAAAGATGATAAAGCACATCGGCGCTCTCGGCGATCAGTTCCTCGCGATCCCCCTTCACGGCGGCGATCACGGCCTCGACCGCCTCCTCGCCGAACTTCTTGGCGGCGCGCTCGGGCCCCGCGGCGAGGAGCTTGGCCGTCCAGGATTCCTCTGGCGCGGCACTGGCCCGCTCCGCGACGATGCGTTCGAGATCGGCGAGGGTGAAGGCTGTCATCCCGGTCAATCCAGCCGCATCGCCAGGCCGGCAGCGGCCATATGCGCCTTGGCTTGCGGGATGCTGTAAGTGCCGAAATGGAAGATCGAGGCGGCGAGCACAGCCGAGGCATGGCCATCGCGCACGCCGGCGACGAGGTCGTCGAGATCGCCGACGCCGCCCGAGGCGATGACCGGCACCGAAACCGCGTCGGCAATGCGCTGGGTCAGGCCGATGTCGTAGCCCGACTTGGTACCGTCGCGGTCCATCGAGGTCACCAGCAATTCGCCGGCGCCGAGCGAGACGACCTCGCGGGCGAAGGCGATGGCGTCGATGCCGGTGGCATTGCGCCCGCCATGGGTGAAGATCTCCCAACGACCTGGCGTGACCTGCTTGGCGTCGATGGCGACGACGATGCACTGGTCGCCGAATTTCTCCGCCGCTTCCTTGACGAAGGGGCGGTTTGTCACCGCCGCGGTGTTGATCGCGACCTTGTCGGCGCCGGCCAGCAAGAGCGCGCGGATGTCCTCGACCTTGCGCACGCCGCCGCCGACCGTCAGCGGCATGAAGCAGGCCTCGGCCGTGCGGGTGACGACGTCGAGCAGGGTGCCGCGCGCCTCATGGCTCGCGGTGATGTCGAGGAAGCAGAGCTCGTCGGCCCCGGCCGCGTCATAGGCCTTGGCTGCCTCGACGGGATCGCCGGCATCGACGAGATCGACGAATTTCACGCCCTTGACGACACGGCCGTCCTTGACGTCGAGGCAGGGGATGATGCGGGTCTTCAAGGTCATCGGCGGGCCTGCCCGGGGCGGAACGACAAAACGATCGGCGCATATAGCGCCGCCGCTGCACCGCACGCAAACGCAGCCCGCAGCGGCCGGATTGATCGGCGTCACGATCCCTGCTCTCCTGCGCGCCACAAGCAAAACCGAGGGGATTTCCATGACGATCACATTGCCCTTCAAAGGCCTGAAACTGGCTGTGCTCAGTGCCGCTGCCGGGCTCGGTTTGAGCGCCGCCGCGCTGGCGCAGGCTCCGGCCAGCCAGCTCGAGACGATCCAGAGCCGCGGAGCCCTGCAGATCTGCACCACCGGCGACTACAAACCGTTCACGCTCGCCAAGGACGGCAGCTATGAGGGCATCGACATCGAGCTCGGAAAATCGCTGGCGAAGGCCATCGGCGTCGAGGCCAAGTTCGTGCAGACGAAATGGGCCGACCTGATGAACGACTTCACCGGCGGCAAATGTGACATCGCCATGGGCGGCATCTCGGTGACGCTCGACCGGCAGAAGCGCGCCTTCTTCTCCGCGCCCTATCTGATCAACGGCAAGGCGCCGATCGCCCGTTGCGCCGACGTCTCGAAGTTCCAGACCGTCGCCGACATCGACAAGCCGGAGACGCGCGTCATCGTCAATCCCGGCGGCACCAACGAACGCTTCGTGCGGGCCAACTTCAAGCAGGCCAAGATCGAGGTCTTCCCGGACAACGTCACGATCTGGGACCAGATCCTGGCCGGCAAGGCGGACATCATGGTCGCCGAGTCGATCGAGACCAAGGTCCAGGAGAAGATCCGGCCGGGCCTGTGCGCGATCAATCCCGACGCCCCCCTGCAATATGGCGAGATGGGCTATCTGCTGCCGCGCGGCGACATCGTCTTCAAGGCCTTCGTCGACCAGTGGCTGCATCTCGCCAAAGCCACCGGCGAGTTCGGCACGATCTACAACCAGTTCGTGCGCTGATCCTGCAACCTGGCTACGCCGCTCCGCTGGCCAATCGCGGCGCGGCGCAACCTGAAGCATGTTCTGGCACAGTGGGATGCAACGCCTGCTAGGCGAGCGATGCGTGCCCGGCACGGGCGCCCTCGCCCCGGCGGCAGTTGAACCTGCCTCCGCACGCTGCTCTCCTTGCGGCAACGACAAGAGAGGGGACGAGGGCTGTTCATGCTGTCGACGATCATCCGCGGTGCACTCGCCTGCGCCTGCGCAGGCTTCATCTCGATCGGCGCCGTCCAGGCGCAGGCACCGGCCAGCGCGCTCGATGCGATCCAGAGCGCCGGCGCGCTGCGCATCTGCACCACCGGCGACTACAAGCCGTTCACCAATGCCACCGGCGACAGCTTCGAGGGCATCGACATCGAGATGGCGAAGTCGCTCGCCCAGGCGATCGGCGTCGAGCCGAAATTCGTGCGGACGAAATGGGCGGAGCTGATGGCCGATTTCACCGGCGGCAAATGCGATGTCGCCATGGGCGGCATCGGCGTGACGCTGGAGCGGCAGAAGCGTGTCTTCTACTCGGAGCCGGCGCTGCGGACCGGCAAGATCCCGCTCGTACGCTGCGCCGACAAGGACAAATTCCAGAGCGTCGCGGATATCGACAAGCCGGGCGTGACCGCGATCGCCAATCCCGGCGGCACCAATGAGCGCTTTGCCAAGAGCAACTTCAAGCAGGCGAAGATCACGCTGCACCCGGACAATGTCGGCATCTTCGACGAGATCCTGGCCGGGCGCGCCGACGTGTTCGTGACCGAAGCGATCGAGGCGACGGTGCAGCAGAAACTGAAGCCGGGCCTCTGCGCCATCAATCCCGACAAGCCGCTGACCTTCATCGAGATCGGCTATCTGCTGCCGCGCGGCGACGTGATCTTCAAGGCCTTCGTCGACCAGTGGCTGCACATCGCCAAGGCGACTGGCGAGTACCAGCGCTATTACGAGCAGTATCTGCGCTGAGGCTCAGGCCGCCGCCAGCCGCGCCAGCGCCGCAGCCGGATCGATCCGGCCGTCATAGAGGGCGCGGCCGGTGATCGCGCCTTCGAGGATCGCCGCATCGGGTGCGCAGAGGCGCTCGATATCGGCCATCGAGGCGAGCCCGCCGGAGGCGATCACAGGGATCGTCAGTGCATGGGCGAGTGCGATCGTGCCGTCCCAGTTGATGCCCTGGAGCATGCCGTCGCGGGCGATGTCGGTGTAGACGATGGCGGCGACGCCGGCGTCCTCGAAGCGCCGGCCGAGATCGTCGGCGGCGAGCGCCGAGGTCTCGGCCCAGCCTTCGACCGCGACGAAACCGTCGCGCGCATCGATACCGACCGCGACCTTGCCCGGAAAGGCCTTCGCGGCCTCGCGCACGAAGCCGGGATCGCGCACCGCCGCCGTGCCAATGATGACGCGGGCGACGCCCTTGGCGAGCCAGCCCTCGACAGTCTTCATGTCGCGGATGCCGCCGCCGAGCTGCACCGGGAAGCGGACGCGCTGCAGGATCGCCTCGACAGCCGCCGCGTTCATCGGCTTGCCGGCGAAAGCGCCGTCGAGATCGACGACGTGCAGCCACTGGAAGCCTTGGCGCTCGAAGGTCGCGGCCTGGGCGGCGGGATCGTCGTTGAAGATCGTCGCCTGGTCCATGTCGCCCTGCTTCAGGCGCACGCATCGGCCCTCTTTCAGGTCGATGGCGGGGAAGAGGATCACGGCGTCCACCTCAGGAAATTGCCGATCAGCTTGAGACCGAGCTTCTGACTCTTCTCGGGGTGGAACTGCGTGCCGACGATGTTGTCACGGGCAACGATCGCAGTGACCGGGCCACCGTAATCGGTCAGCGCCAGCACCTCCTCGGGCCTTGCGGCCGTCAGCGCATAGGAGTGGACGAAATAGGCGTGCCAGCCGGACGGGCCGGTCTCGATGCCGGCGAGCAGCGGATGCTCGTCCTGTGGGTGCAGCGTGTTCCAGCCCATATGCGGGATCTTGAGGGCGTCGTCCTGCGGGCGGATCAGGGCGACATCGCCGGCGATCCAGTTAAGCCCCTGCGTGGTGACGTATTCGAGGCCGCGGCTCGCCATCAATTGCATGCCGACGCAGATGCCGAGGAAGGGCCGGCCCTTGCCGCGGACGGTCTCCTCCAGCGCCTCGACCATGCCGGAGACGGCGTCGAGCCCGCGCCGGCAGTCGGCGAAGGCGCCGACGCCGGGGAGCACGATGCGGTCGGCGGCGCGGACCTCGGCCGGGTCGCTCGTAACGCGGATGGTCGCGGCGATGCCGGCTTCTGAAGCGGCGCGCTCGAAGGCCTTGGCGGCCGAGTGCAGATTGCCCGAGCCGTAGTCGACGATGGTGACGGTCTGGCTCATCGTCCGTTCGCCTCGGGGAAGAGGCCGATCACCGGCGCGGAGCTCGATGCGAAGCGCGCGGGAGCCGGCACCGTCTCGACGATCCGCGGCGGCGCGCCGACCGGGAGGGCCCGCTCGAAGAAGCGACGCTCGGCGCTGGACAAATCCGGCGCCTCGACCACGTCGACCAGCCGCCAGCCCTTTCGCAGCAGCTTGCGCGCGATCAAGTTCTGGCCCTCGAAGCCGAGGAAGAGCCCGAGCGCCAGCTGCGACAGGACGACCGCGCCGACCGCGAAGCCGAGCTGGCGCTGGGCATAGACCAGCCCACCCCAGACCAGCGCATAGAGGATGAAGGCGAGCCAGAGCCGCTTGTAGAGCAGCCAGACCCCACCGAAGACGAAGGCCGAGAAGGTGAAGCTCTCCGGCAGCAACCGGGCCTGCTCGACCTCCTCGCGCAGGCCGCCGGCACCCGGCGGCGGGATCAGAGCCTGATAGAACGCCATGGCAGCGATCCCTTACAAAGCGCCCTTGGTCGAGGGCACGCGGCCGCCCTCGCGCGGATCGACCTCGAGCGCCTGGCGCAGCGCCCGCGCCAGGCCTTTGAAGCAGCTCTCGGCGATATGGTGGGCATTGTCGCCATAGAGCGTCTCGACATGCAGGGTCAGCCCGGCATTGATCGCAAAGGCCTGGAAGAACTCGCGCACCAGCTCGGTGTCGAACGTGCCGATCTTCTCCGCCCTGAACTGCGTCCGGAAGACCAGGAAGGGCCGGCCGGAGACATCGACCGCGACGCGGGTCAGCGTCTCGTCCATCGGCAGGTGGACATCGGCATAGCGGCGGATGCCCTTCTTGTCGCCGAGCGCCTGCTTCAGGGCTTCGCCCAGCGCGATGCCGGCATCCTCGACCGAATGGTGGTCGTCGATATGGGTATCGCCCTTCACCTTGACCGTGGTGTCGATCAGCGAATGGCGGGCGAAGAGATCGAGCATATGGTCGAAGAAGCCGACGCCGGTCGAAATCTCGGCCTTGCCGGTGCCGTCGAGCACGAGCTTGACCGCGATGTCGGTCTCGTTGGTGCGGCGCTTCACTTCGCCCGAACGCATGCTGACCTCTGTCACTCCCGGGAAAACCGTGCCCGCTTTAGCAGGCGCGGACGCGGATCGCTATCCCGGCGGCGGACCAAAGCGGCGCAGGAAGGCGCGCGCCCGCGGCAAGGCGTCGTGCAGGAACTGGCCGGGCTCGCGCAGCCAGAGGCCGTCATAGCTCTTCGATTTGGCCTCGCTGACCAGCACATCCTGCGGCAGGGGCACCAGCGTTCCGTCCCAGCCCGGCCACCAGAGCCGGCCCTTGGCCCAGTGATGCGCCACCAGGGCCTCCTCGCAGCGATAGCCGTGAAAATCGAAGGCCGTCTTGCCGTCGGTGACGAAGACGTGGTTGCCGGTGAAGCCCTCGGCCGGCCTGATCCAGACGGCATGGAAACCCTGCTCCGGATAGGCCTCCAGAAAGGCGTAGGCGAGGATGTGGCAGGCGCCGCAGGCGAAGAAGACCCGCTCGGACAGATTCCAGCGTTTGACCGGGTCGCTCTTGATACCGGGCTTCAGCCTGAACATCTTGGCGGTTCCCGTTGACCGTTTTTCCGAGACCGAATCGCAATGTCAGAGACTAGCAACGCCCCCGTGATGCACGCGACCACCATCCTGATGGTGCGCAAGGGCGGCCGGGTCGTGATCGGCGGCGACGGCCAGGTCTCGCTCGGCCCGACCATCATGAAGGGCAATGCCAAGAAGGTCCGCCGCCTCGCCAAGGGTGCGGTGATCGCGGGCTTCGCCGGCGCGACCGCCGACGCCTTCACCCTGTTCGAGCGGCTGGAGGCCAAGCTGGAGCAGTTTCCGACGCAATTGCTGCGCGCCTGCGTCGAGCTCGCCAAGGACTGGCGCACCGACCGCTATCTGCGCCGGCTCGAAGCCATGCTGCTCGTCGCCGACAAGGAGGTCTCGCTGCTGATCTCCGGCACCGGCGACGTGCTCGAACCCGAGCCCTCCGAGCATGGCTCGGTGATGGCGATCGGCTCCGGCGGCAATTACGCGCTCGCCGCGGCCCGCGCCCTTGTGGACGGCGACGCCGATGCCGAGACGATCGTGCGCAAGGCGATGAAGATCGCCGGCGACATCTGCGTCTACACCAATCACAGCCTCGTCATCGAGAGCCTGGAGACCCCATGAATTTCGTCGCCGACGGCTATTCCTTCGTCCCCGCGACGCCTGACGACTTCCCGATGCTGGCGCGCTGGCTCGAACAGGACCATGTCCGGCGCTGGTGGGGCGATCCGGACGAAGAGCTCGCCGAGATCGCGCGCATCTTCGGCGACCCCAGCATGGAGGCGCTGATCGTCTGCCATGACGGGCGCCCATTCGCCCATCAGCAGAGCTGGGATCCCGCGCTCTGGCCCGATTATCCGCTACAGGATCAGCCGGCCGGCACGCGCGGCATCGACCAGTTCATCGGCGAGGCCGACATGCTCGGCCAGGGCCATGGCACCCGCTTCATCGGCGCCTTCACCCGGCATCTGCTCGCTCAGGGCGCGCCGCGGGTGGTGATCGACCCCGATCCGGAGAATCTCGCCGCGATCCGCGCCTATGAGAAGGCCGGCTTCACGGCCCTCGACATCCGCGAGACCGGCGACGGCCCCGCGCTGATCATGTTCCAGGAACCTGTTTGATGACGTCGTTTTCCCCCCGCGAGATCGTCTCCGAGCTCGACCGCTTCATCGTCGGCCAGAAGGACGCCAAGCGCGCCGTCGCGATCGCGCTGCGCAATCGCTGGCGCAGGCAGCAACTCCAAGGGCCGCTGCGCGAGGAGGTCGCGCCCAAGAACATCCTGATGATCGGGCCGACCGGCTGCGGCAAGACCGAGATCGCCCGCCGCCTCGCCAAATTGGCGAACGCGCCCTTCCTCAAGGTCGAGGCGACCAAGTTCACCGAGGTCGGCTATGTCGGCCGCGATGTCGAATCGATCGTGCGCGACCTGGTCGAGGTCGCGATCGGGCTGGTGCGCGAAAGCCGGCGCAAGGATGTCGAGGCCAAGGCGCATGTCGCGGCCGAGGAGCGCGTGCTCGATGCCCTCGTCGGACCGACCGCGAGCGCGACCACGCGCGACAGCTTCCGGCGCAAGCTGCGCAACAACGAGCTCGACGACAAGGAGATCGAGGTCGAGATCGCCTCGGCGGCCTCCGGCGCGCCGATGTTCGAGGTACCCGGCATGCCCGGCGCCTCGATCGGTGCGATCAACCTCTCCGACATGCTCGGCAAGGCGTTCGGCCAGCGCGGCAAGCCCAAGCGCATGCTGGTCAAGGACGCCTACGCACCGCTGCTCGCCGAGGAGAGCGACAAGCTGATCGACCAGGACGCCATCGTCCAGGCGGCGATCCGCGAGGTCGAGAACAACGGCATCGTCTTCCTCGACGAGATCGACAAGATCTGCGCCCGCGAGGGCCGCGGCGGCGCCGATGTCTCGCGCGAAGGCGTGCAGCGCGACCTCCTGCCGCTGATCGAGGGCACCACGGTCGCGACCAAGCACGGGCCGGTGAAGAGCGACCACATCCTGTTCATCGCGTCGGGTGCCTTCCATGTCTCGAAGCCGTCGGACCTGCTGCCGGAGCTGCAGGGGCGCCTACCGATCCGGGTCGAGCTTTCGCCGCTCGACGTCGAGGATTTCAAGCGCATCCTGACCGAGACCGAAGCCAGCCTGATCAAGCAGTCGGTGGCGATGCTGGCGACCGAGCAGGTCGCGATCGACTTCACGCCGGATGCGATCGCGGCGATCGCGCGCATTGCGGTCGAGGTCAATTCGAGCGTCGAGAACATCGGCGCCCGCCGGCTCCAGACCGTGATCGAGCGCATCCTCGACGAAATCTCGTTCACCGCGACCGATCGCGGCGGCGAGAGCGTGACGATCGATGCTTCTTATGTCGAAGCGCGCATCGGCGACCTCGCCAAGAATGCGGATCTCAGCCGGTTCATTCTGTAGGGCGGGCTTTCGCCAAGCCGGAAGCCCAGATCGTGACAGGTTCAGTACGCTCGAAATAAATGCGGAGATTTTGGTCTCGGCCGAGCGACAATATCGTGACGAACAGGTCTCTGCCCGGCATGTGCTCAACCGGCCGCGAGGGCATATGGGCCGACGTGGCGAACCGGATATTGATACTTGATTTGATGCTTTCGAGCTTCAATTGCGCGTCGCGCGCGGCACGAGCAAGTCCGGCAGAGGCAAGTTCCCGCCAAATCGGTACAGTTCCCATAGCCGACGCGTCATGACGCCAGAGCGATCGGCTGGGCCTTGGCCCATTCGACATCCTCGTCGGTGATTTCAACCGGGACGAGCCAATAGGCCGTCTCGTAGGGAATCACGTCACCAATCCCGAACGCAAGCCAAGCTTCGTTGTGGCTGAGTTCTGAAATGGCGGTAGCGCTGAAGTTGCGGACGAATTTCAAAACCTCGTCCAACAGAGTTCGATCATCGTCCGACAGGCGATTGCTCGCAGGCTCGCGCACCGAATGAAATACGTATTTCGGCAAGCCGAAATAATTCTCCTGCGCGACACGCATCGCCCCGTCCCGCGCAAGCTCGTCGAGAGCCCATTTCAGGTGCCGTGCCGTCGGCCCGAATTGCTGCTTGACGTAGTCGACGCCGGTCAGCGGCTCGTTCTTGTCGATGAAATGCAGCATGTCGGCAAAATAGAGCGCCTTATGCAGCTTCACGCGACCGAAATCGTCGCCAGCATGCCGACACAGATAATGAACGACAGCCTTGAACTTCTCCCGATCAAATTCTGGCTTCATCGCAGCCTCCGGTCTAACTGGAGTGAATCAGCAACTGAACAAAAGGGCAACGGCTAAGTTGTGACGGCCGCCTTCAAGCCTCCGGAGTCTGTTTCCCCATCCTCCCGCCTCGCCCGCGATTCCATGATCGTCGGCGTGGCGACGATCCTGTCGCGCCTGCTCGGCTTTGCCCGCGACGTGCTGATCGCGCGGTTGCTCGGGGCCGGGCCGGTGGCGGATGCCTTCCTGGCGGCGTTGAGGCTACCGAACCTGGTCCGGCGCGTGCTCGGCGAAGGCGGGCTGAACGCGCCCTTCGTGCCGCTCTACCTCGCGATCAAGGCCGAGCGTGGCGAGGCCGACGCCAAACGCTTCGCGGGGGCAGCCGCAAGCCAGCTTGGTCTGCTGCTGGTCGGCTTCGTCGTCCTGGCCGAGCTCTTCGCGCCCTGGGTCGTGCTCGGACTGGCCGGCGGCTTCGCCGACGAACGGCAGACGCTGGCGCTCGCCGCCTTCTACACGCGGCTGATGCTGCCCTTCGTGCTGCTGACCACGCTCGCCGCGCTGCTCGCGGCCCTGCTCAACGCCGAAGGACGCTTCACCGTGGCTGCGCTGGCGCCGGCCCTGATGAACGCGATCCTGCTTGCGGCCCTGTTGGTCGAAACGTTCCGCGGTGGCGACAGCCATGCCAGTGCGACCCTGCTCGCCGCCTGCCTCAGCCTGACCGGACTCGCCCATCTCGCGATGATCCTGTGGCGACTGCGCGGCATCGGCCTGCCGCGTCCCAGCCTGCACTGGTCGCCGGACATGACGCGGCTGGTCAGAACAGGCGGAGCGACCTTGCTCGCCGCCTCGGCGGCGCAGCTCGTGCTGCTGATCTCGACGCAGATCGCCTCGACCGAACCCGGCTCGGTCTCGGCGCTGTATTATGCCGACCGCATCTTCCAGCTGCCGCTATCCTTCTTCGGCGTCGCCATGGGCACGGTCGTGCTCTCGGCCATGGCCGGCGAGATCTCGCAAGCGAACCACGACGCCCTGCTCGGCCGAGCGCTGGCGCTCGGCCTGGCACTGGCGATCCCGGCCGCCGCGGCCTTGTTCGTGCTGGCCGAGCCGATCGTCTCGGTGCTGTTCGAGAACGGGCAGTTCAACGCCGCCGACCGCGAGCGTACGGCCGGCGCGCTCGCCGCCTTCGCCTGCGGCCTGCCCTTCGCGCTCGCCGCCAAGGTGTTCGGGCAGGTCTATTTCGTGCGCCGCCTGCCGTGGCTGCCGCTGATCGCTGGCTTTGCCGCCGTCGCGGTCGCGGCGTTTGCCGGCTATGTCCTGCTCGGCTGGCGCGATGCGGCGATGATCGGCGCGCTGGCCGCAAGCCTCGCCTTCATCGTCCAGGCGGGACTGCTCGCGATCGATCTGTTGCGATCCGGCTTATGGCGGCCGCGCTGGGCCGATGCCAGGACGATGCTCGCCATCGTCATGGCCGCCGTGCTCATGGTCGCGGTACTCGAGGCTATGATCAGGCCGCTCCTGTCCGCTTTGACCCCGACCCAGCCGGCGCTGTGGCGCGCTGGCGCACTGGCCGTGCTGTGCTGCGCCGGCGCCCTGACCTACGCCATCGCTGGCTTCCTGCTCGGCGCTTTCGACGCTGTCTTGCCGTCGCGGCTCTTGCGCCTTCGCAGCGCTTCCGTCAGAACGCCGCGTTCCTGAGCGGATCGCCCTCGACTCTCTGGAATTTTTTCGCCCTGACGACGGAGCGCCCCATGGCCGCTTTCACTCCCCGCGTCTTCTCCGGCATGCAGCCGACCTCGACGCTCCATCTCGGCAATTATCTCGGCGCCCTGGTGAACTGGGTCGCGATGCAGAAGACGCATGACTGCATTTATTGCGTCGTCGACATGCACGCGATCACGCAGGGGCTCGACGTCTGGGGCGGCCCGGCCGAGCTGACCCGCGCCACGCGCGAGGTCGCGGCGGCCTATATCGCCGCCGGCGTCGATCCCAAGAAGAGCATCATCTTCAACCAGAGCCAGGTCTCCGGCCATGCCGAGCTCGCCTGGGTGTTCAACACGATCGCCCGCCTCGGCTGGCTCAACCGCATGACCCAGTTCAAGGAGAAGGCCGGCAAGGACCGCGAGAACGCCTCGGTCGGGCTCTACGACTATCCCGTGCTGATGGCCGCCGACATCCTGCTCTACAAGGCGACACATGTCCCGGTCGGCGAGGACCAGAAGCAGCATCTCGAACTGACCCGCGACATCGCCCAGAAGTTCAATAACGACTTCGCCGAGCGCATCGCCGAGCTTAACCTCGGCACCGGCGATCTCGGCTATTTCCCGCTGCCCGAGCCGATGATCCAGGGCCCGGCGCCGCGGGTGATGAGCCTGCGCGACGGCACCAAGAAGATGTCGAAATCGGACCCGTCGGATTATTCGCGCATCAACCTGACCGACGATGCCGACATGATCGCCCAGAAGATCCGCAAGGCGAAGACCGACCCCGAGGCGCTGCCCTCCGAGGAGAAGGGGCTGGAGAGCCGGCCAGAGGCCGAGAACCTGGTCGGGATCTATGCCGGCCTCTCCGGCGAGACCAAGGCGCAGGTGCTGGGGCAGTTCGGCGGCAGCCAGTTCTCCGGCTTCAAGGCGGCGCTGGTTGAGCTCGCCGTCGGCAAGCTCGCGCCGATCGCCGGCGAGATGCGCCGGCTCCTGGCCGATCCCGGCCATATCGACGGCATCCTCAGCGACGGCGCCGACCGCGCCGCTGCGATCGCCGCGCCGATCATGCGGGACACCAAGGACATCACCGGCTTCGTGCGCCGGCGCTGATCCGGCAGGCGATGTGAGGGAGGCTTGCGCTGACCTTGCGACGCCTGTCACCATGAGAAGTCCTGAAACCGGCAGCAGGCGACGGCAATGGTGAAGAGACGGCGGTCCTATGAGACGGGCCATCGCCCGAAATTCCTCGCTGTCGTCGACGACAGCGAGGAATGCGCGAAGGCGGTGCGCTTCGCGGCGCGGCGCTGCGCGCGCCTCGGCGCCTCGATCGTGCTGCTCGGGGTGGTGACCCCGCCGCCGGACGAGACCTGGCTCGGTGTCGGCGAGATGGTGCAGGCCGATGCGGAAGCCGAGGCGCAGGAGCTGATCGACGCAGCCGCCGCGGCCGTGCGTTCGCTGGCCGGGCTGGAGCCGGAAAAGGTCGTGCGCACCGGCGTCAAGGCCGACGAGATGGTCAAGCTGATCGAGGCCGACGAGGACATCTCGCTGCTGGTGCTCGCCGCCGGCACCGGCCGCGACGGGCCGGGCCCGCTGGTCGCCGCGCTCGCCGGCAAGGGCGCCGGCAGCTTCCCGATCCCGGTCGCGATCGTGCCAGGCCATCTCGCGGACGAGGAAATCGACGCGCTGGCCTGATCGGAAGTCGCAGCTGCTGGAATGATTCCAGCGTCCGGCCTATATCGGGATCAGGAACGGCGGCCTTGACCCGCCGGCGCCGGAGGCAAGACCATGTTCATCCAGACCGAAGCCACTCCCAACCCCGCCACCCTGAAGTTCCTGCCCGGCCGCAGCGTCTCGCCGCAAGGCCCGATCGAATTGCGCGACCCCGCCCTGGCTGAGCGCTCGCCGCTCGCCACCCGCCTGTTCGGCGTCAAGGGCGTCTCGGCCGTGTTCTTCGGCTCGGATTTCATCACGGTGACCAAGGCCGAGGGCGAGTGGCCGCATCTCAAGCCCGCCATCCTCGGCGCGATCATGGAACATTACATGTCGGGCGCGCCGCTGATGAGCGACAGCGCCCCGGTCGACGAGCTCGCTGAGAACGAGGACGAGTTCTTCGCCGAGGAGGACGCCGCCACCGTCGACACCATCAAGGAGCTGCTGGAGACCCGCATCCGCCCGGCCGTCGCCGGCGATGGCGGCGACATCACCTTCCGCGGCTACAAGGACGGCACCGTCTACCTCGTCATGAAGGGCTCCTGCTCGGGCTGCCCGTCCTCGACGGCGACGCTGAAGCACGGCATCCAGAACCTGCTGCGGCATTTCCTGCCGCAGGTGCGCGAGGTCGAGGCGGTTTGATCGCCATCCGCATCGCACCCGACCGGACCTGAGCCCTGATGCGCATCCTCGCGATAGACACTGCGCTCGGCGCCTGCTCGGCCTGCGTGCTCGATAGCCGCGATCCCGCTCCCCTCGCGATCGAGCAGACCGCGATGGAGCGCGGCCATGCCGAGGCGCTGATGCCGATGATCGAGCGCGTCATGGCCAAGGTCGAAGGCGGATTCTCCTCGCTCGACCGCGTCGCCGTGACCATCGGTCCCGGCAGCTATACCGGCCTGCGCGTCGGCATCAGCGCGGCGAGGGCGATCGCGCTCGCCGCAGGCATCCCCGCCATCGGGATTTCGACATTGGCCGCCAGCGCCGCGCCCTTCATCGGCCGCGAGGGCGGGCGCGTCGTTGCCGCCGCGGTCGACGCCAAGCACGGCCAGGTCTGGTTCCAGGCAATGAACGCGCAGGGCAAGCAGCTGGTCTCAGTGCGCCAAGTCAACCATCGCGACGCCGCCCGCGCCATCGGCGCCGGCCCGGTCTCGCTGGTCGGCTCGGCTGCACTCGCCGTCGCCAACGAGGCCTGGGCGATCGGCCTCGACGCGCTCGTCGTCGACGACGCCAAGGCGCCGGACGTGACCTGGGTGGCACGGCTCGGGATGATCGCCGATCCCGAGAGCGCCCCGCCGCGCCCGCTCTATCTCAAGGCGCCGGAAACGACGCCGCAGGACCGCGCCCGGCTGCCGCGGCGCTAGCTGGCGATGGACTGGTTCCGATCCCTGTTCCGGCGCCGGCCGAAAGCGGGCCGTACCGGCCCACTCGACGTCAGCCATGCCCGCCAGGTCGCGGCCCTGCATCACCAGGGCGGCTTCGCGCGGCCATGGGAGCCCGGCGAATGCGCAGCCTTGCTCGCCGACCGGGCCGTGGTGACCGACGGCATCTTCATCGGCCGTGCCAGCGAGCCCTGTGGCTTCGTGATGTCGCGGATCGCCGCCGACGAGGGCGAGATCCTCAGCATCGTCGTCGCCGGCGGGAAGCGCCGGTCCGGCCTCGGGCAGGCCCTGCTCTGCGCCCATCTGGCGCAACTGGCAGCGCGCGGCACGGCGCGGCTTTTCCTCGAGGTCGAGGAGGGCAATGCGCCGGCGATCGGCCTCTACCGGCGTCTCGGCTTCGACACCGTCGGGCGCCGCGAGGGCTACTACCCCAAGCCGGACGGCAGCCGCGTCGCTGCCCTGGTGATGCGGCGCGAGCTCGGCTGAGCCTCGCCGCGCCGGCGGCGTAGACGGCTGTCGGAGGTCCGATTATAGCCGGTCCCGCAAAACTGGAGCGTCCGCGCGCAGAATGAACGGCCCAGCATGAAAGGCCTCCGTCCCGGCGCCATGGCGCGGCTTGCGCTGATCGCCTTCGGCACGCTCGTCCTGATCCCGCCGCAGCTCGTCGCAATGCGCTTCGGGCGGCCGTTCTATTTCACCCGTCTGTTCCAGAAGCTGGTCTGCCGCGGCTTTTGCGTGCGAATCACCACGCGCGGACAGGCGCCTGCGCCCGGAGAGGGCGGGCTGATCGTCGCCAACCACATCTCCTGGCTCGACATCCCCGTCATCGGCACGACCGGCCCGCTCTCCTTCGTCGCCAAGGCCGAGGTCGCGACCTGGCCGGTGATCGGCTGGCTCTCGACGCTGCAACGGACGGTCTTCATCGACCGCATGCGCCGCGGCGCCACCGCCGGCGTTGCCAGCGAGATGGGCAAGCGGCTGCAGGACGGGCAGTCGGTGGTGCTGTTCGCCGAGGGCACGACCGGCGACGGCACGCGCATCCTGCCGCTGCGCTCTTCCTTGCTCGGCGCCGCTCACGAAGCCGTGCGCGGCGCCGAGGAGGCCGAGACGACGGTCTATCCGCTCTGCATCACCTATACCGGCTTTCACGGCCTGCGTGGCGGACGCGTCGAGCGCTCGGCTTTGTCCTGGTGCGGCGACACCGAACTCGCGCCGCATTTTCAGGCGATGATCAATTCCGGCGCCATCGATGTCGAACTCGCCTGGGGCGAGCCGATCCGGATGGGCCGCAAGCTCTCGCGCAAGGAAGCGACGCGCCTCGCCGAGATCGCGATCCGGCGGGCCCGGCAGGAGGCCGTCACCGGCCGGTCACGCGGCTGAGCCAGATACGAACGGCTTGGACTGTTGCGGCCCGGATATTGCGTGGCCGGGGCTGGCGGCGATATGATTCCCATCCTCGGGGCGATTGGGATAAGGAGACGCGGTTGAGGCCGGATCAGCGTTGATGAAGAAAGTCCACATCAAGTCCTATGGCTGCCAGATGAACGTCTATGACGGCCAGCGCATGGCCGACGTCCTGGGCCAGGAGGGTTATGTCGAGACTGCGACGCCGGACGACGCCGATCTCATCCTGCTGAATACCTGCCATATCCGCGAGCGGGCGGCGCACAAGGTCTATACCGAGCTCGGCAAGCTGCGCGACCTGAAGCGCGAGCGCAAAGCGCAGGGACGCGAGACCCAGCTCGTCGTCGCCGGCTGCGTCGCGCAGGCCGAAGGCGCCGAGATCCAGCGGCGCCAGCCGGCCGTCGACCTCGTCATCGGCCCGCAGACCTATCACCGCCTGCCGGAATTGCTGGCGCAGGCGAAGGGCGGCCGCGTCGTCGATACGGAACTGCCGCCCGAGGACAAGTTCGGCCATCTGCCGGCGCCGAAGCCGGCGGCGATCCTCGCCCGCGGCGTTTCGGCCTTCGTCACCGTGCAGGAAGGCTGCGACAAGTTCTGCGCCTTCTGCGTCGTGCCCTATACCCGCGGCGCCGAATTCTCGCGCCCGGTCGCGCAGGTGATCGCCGAAGTCGAGCGGTTGGCGCAGGCCGGCGTGCAGGACGTCTCGCTGCTCGGCCAGAACGTCAACGCCTATCATGGCGATGGCCCCGATGGCCGGGTCTGGACGCTGGCGCGCTTGATGCGGCGCATTGCCGAGGTGCCGGGCATCGCCCGCATCCGCTATACGACCAGCCACCCGCGCGACATGGACGAGGAGCTGATCGCCGCCCATCGCGACCTGCCGCAGGTGATGCCGTTCCTGCACCTGCCCGTGCAGGCGGGCTCTGACCGGATCCTGGCGGCGATGAACCGCAAGCATACCGGCGACGAGTACCGCCGCCTGATTGACAGGATTCGGGAGGCGCGGCCCGATATCGCGCTATCCTCCGACTTCATCGTCGGTTTCCCCGGCGAGAGCGATGCCGATTTCGAGGAGACGATGCGGCTGATCGCCGATGTGCGCTTCGCCTCGGCCTATTCGTTCAAGTATTCGCCGCGCCCCGGTACGCCGGCGGCCGAGCTCTCCGGGCAGGTCCCGTCCGCGGTGATGGACGAGCGGCTCTACCGGCTGCAGGCCTTGGTCGAGCAGCATCGGCAGGAGTTCAACCACGCCATGGTCGGCCGCACCGTCGAGGTGCTGCTCGAGCGGACCGGCCGCCATCCCGGCCAGCTCGCCGGCAAGACGCCCTATATGCAGGCGGTCCAGATCGAGAGCGCGACGCACCGGATCGGCGATCGCGTCCTGGTCGAGATCGAGCGCGCCGGCTCCAATTCGCTGTTCGGACGTGCGATCGAGCAGCCGGTGCTGGCTGCCTGAACAAGTTCGGGGTGCGTAGCGTCATGATGGCGTCGGCGTTGCGGTGAAGGTTCTTGGCGGTGAAGTTTCTAGACTGCGCCTGTCCGACTCATTCCCAGTGGAGACAATGGCATTGGCCCAGGCCGATCATTTCAATCCGAAAGCCGAGCGCGGCCCACGCCGCGACGAGACCCTGACGCGCGAGGGCCTGCCCGGCGCTGAGGTCGAGCTCACCTTCGACAACAACCAGACCGCGGGCCTGGTCTTCGGCCATTACGACCAGAACCTGGCGCATCTGGAACGTCGCCTTGGCGTCGTCGTCGCCCCGAACGGCAATCATGTCACCATCAAGGGCCCGCGCGAGACCGCCGAGCAGGCGAGCCGCGTGCTGCGCACGCTCTATGCCCGTGCCAAGACCGGCGCCGCCGTCAATCTCGGCGAGGTCGACGGCGCGATCGAGGAGAGCAATGTGCAGCGCTCGCTCTTCCCGGCGGACAATGCCGGCAAGGCCGCCTTCGACGCGATCATCACGCGCAAGCGCGGTCCGGTGCGGGCGCGCAATGCGGCGCAGGACGCCTATCTGCGCCAGCTCAAGCGCCATGAGCTCGTCCTCGCCGAGGGCCCCGCGGGCACTGGCAAGACCTGGCTCGCGGTCGGCCACGCCGTCTCGCTGATCGAGCAGGGCGTCGTCGAGCGCATGGTGCTGTCGCGACCGGCCGTCGAGGCCGGCGAGCGCCTGGGCTTCCTGCCCGGCGACATGCGCGAGAAGGTCGATCCGTACCTGCGGCCGATCTACGACGCGCTCAACGACTTCATGGAGGCGCGCCATGTCGAGCGCGCCTTGCAGACCGGCATGATCGAGATCGCTCCGCTCGCCTTCATGCGCGGGCGCACCTTGACGAATGCCGTCGTGCTGCTCGACGAGGCGCAGAATGCCACCTCGGTGCAGATGAAGATGTTCCTCACCCGCCTGGGCGAGGGCTCGCGCATGATCATCACCGGCGACCCCTCGCAGGTCGACCTGCCGCCGGGCCAGCGCTCGGGCCTCGTCGAGGCGGTCAGGCTGCTCTCCGGCGTCGAGGGCGTCGGCCATGCCCGCTTCGAGGAGGGCGACGTCGTCCGCCACGCGCTCGTGCGCCGCATCGTCATGGCCTATGAGGACGCCGCCCGGAAGGAGCGCGATGAGCGCGAGGCCCGGCTCGCCGCCCTGCCCGCGCCGGACGCTCCCGTCGAAGGCGATGCCGACGGGCTGAAGCGCATGTTGTCGCGGGAGCGGCCGCGATGACCGATCGACCTCGTTCGCGGCGCCCGGCGCCGCGAACCGAAACGCCGGAGCCCGACCCAAGCGGGCCCTCGCTCGATATCCGCATGCAGTCGCGGAAATGGCGCGAGATCGCGGATTTGCGACCGCGGATCCTCGCTGCCGTCGATGCCGGGCTGGCGCTTGCTCCGGTCAGACCGATGCCGGGCGCCGAACTCAGCCTGCTGCTGACCGACGACAAGCGCATCCGCATCGTCAACCGCGACTGGCGTGGCTTCGACAAGGCAACAAACGTCCTCTCCTTCCCCGCCGCACCGCGGGAGCGGATCGCAGCGAGCCCAGTGATCGGCGATATCGTGATCGCCCTGGAGACGGTCACCCGAGAGGCCGAGGCCGAGGAAAAATCCTTCGGCGATCATCTCAGCCATCTCGTGATCCACGGCCTGCTGCACCTGCTCGGCGAGGACCACGAGACGGAGGCGGAAGCCCAGCGCATGGAAGCGCTGGAGACCGCAGCGCTTGCCCGGCTCGGCATCGCCGATCCCTATGCCGGCTCGGAGCCGGAACCCATGCAGCCCAGCCCCACGGCCAAGACCAAGAAGCCCCAGCCAGCGTCATGAGCGACGACACACGATCTTCCTCTTCGTCGGAACCGACAGGCCGTGGCCTGTCGCACTGGCTCGGCCAGTTCCTCGACAAGCTCGGCCTACGCCATGGCGGCTCTATCCGCGAGGACATCACCGAGGCGCTGGCTCAGGACGGTGGCGGGGTCACCGACCTCTCGCCGCAGGAACGGGCGATGCTCTCGAACGTGCTGAGCCTGCGCGAGCGCCGCGTCGCCGATGTGATGGTGCCGCGTGCCGACGTCATCGCGGTCTCCTCGGAGGCGACGCTCGGCGACCTGCTGGCGCTGTTCCGCACCGCCGGCCATTCGCGCCTGCCGGTCTATGGCGAATCGCTCGACGATCCCCGCGGCATGATCCACATCCGCGACTTCCTGGACTTCATCGCCGCCCGGGCCAAACCAGGCCGGAAGCTGCGCGGCGAGGCGGAAGCCCCGCCTGGGCCGAGCCTGGGGGCCATCGACTTGTCGATGACGCTGGCGCAGGCCAAGATCCTGCGGCCGGTGCTCTATGTGCCGCCCTCCATGCCCGCGGTCGACCTTCTCGTCCGGATGCAGGCGACGCGCACCCATATCGCCCTGGTGATCGACGAATATGGCGGCACCGACGGGCTGATCTCGATCGAGGACCTCGTCGAGATCGTCGTCGGCGACATCGAGGACGAGCACGATCTCGACGAGGCTCCGGCGATCGCGCCGGCCGGCGAGAACCGCTTCATCGCCGATGCCCGCGCCACGCTCGACGAGCTGAAGGAGGCGACCGGGATCGACCTGTCGCGTGCCGAGGTCGCCGAGGAGGTCGATACGCTCGGTGGGCTGATCGTGACCCTGGCCGGCCGCGTGCCGGTGCGGGGCGAACTGATCAAGGGGCCGGAGAACCTCGAATTCGAGGTGCTCGACGCCGATCCGCGCCGGGTCAAGCGCCTGCGCATCCATCGCCGCGATCAGGTCGCAGCCGAGCCGCCAGCCGAACCGGACGCCGCATGACCATGCTCTCGGCGCTGGCCGACCGCGTCATCCTCGCCTGGGGCTGGCCGCGCCGACTGATCGCGCTCATCTGCGGTGCCTGCGGGGCGCTGGCGCTAGCCCCCCTCGACCTCTGGCCGCTGCTGGCCGTGCCGATGACCGCCGCGGTGTGGCTGATCGACGGCTCGGTCGCGCAGAGCCGGCGCGGACGCCTGTGGGCCGCCGCGAGCGCCGGCTGGTGGTGGGGTTTCGGCTATCATCTCGCCGGGCTTTGGTGGCTCGGCGCCGCTTTCCTCGTCGAGGCCGACAAATTCGCCTGGGCGATGCCGCTCGGCGTCGTGGCGCTGCCGGCTTTCCTGGCGATCTTCCCGGCCGCCGGCTTCGCCATGGCGCGGATGCTCTGGCCGACCGGCGCCGGCCGCCTCCTGGTGCTGGCGGCCACGCTGGCGCTGAGCGAATGGTTGCGCGGCCATGTCCTCACCGGCTTTCCCTGGAACGTCTACGGCATGATGCTGGCCGGACCGAGCTGGTTCGCCCAGAGCGCCAGCCTGATCGGCCTTTATGGGCTGACGGCGGTGGCAATCGCGATCGGCGCCGCGCCCGCCGTGCTCGGCACGGGCGAGGCGGGGACAGGGCGCTGGCGCGCTCCGGCGCTGGCCGGGCTCGCGCTGGCGGCGCTGGCCGGCTTCGGCGCCTGGCGGATTCCGGCAGAGCCGGTTCCGGCGGTGAGCGGGGTCAAATTGCGGCTGATGCAGCCGAACCTGCCGCAGGATGCCAAGTTCAGCCCGCGCAACAGCGAGATGATCCTGTCGCACTATCTCGCATTGAGCGACCGGGCGACCGGCCCGGCGACCTCGGGCGTGCAGGATGTGACGCATCTGATCTGGCCGGAATCGGCCTTTCCCTTCCTGCTCGGGCGCACGCCGCAGGCACTGGCGCGGATCGCCGCCCTGCTGCCGCCGAACACGACGCTGATCACCGGCGCCGCCCGCGCCGGCGAGACCCTGCCGGGCGAGAGCCGGCCGCCGATCTACAATTCGATCCAGGTGGTCAACGACGAGGGCACGATCACCGGCAGCTACGACAAGGTCCATCTCGTCCCGTTCGGCGAGTATCTGCCACCTGTGCTCGAGCGGCTGATCCGTGCGGTCGGCCTGTCGGAGTTCGTCTCGATTCCCGGCGGCTTCGCCTCGGGCAGCCGGCGCACGCCGCTGGCGATCCGCGGCCTGCCGCCCGCCGCGAGCCTGATCTGCTACGAGGTGATCTTCCCGGGCGAGGCGATGCCGAGCGGGCCGCGGCCGGGCTTCATCCTCAACCTGACCAATGACGGCTGGTTCGGGCAGACCAGCGGCCCCTACCAGCATCTCGCCCAGGCCCGCTTGCGCACCATCGAGGAAGGCCTGCCGCTGGTGCGTGTCGCCAATACCGGCATCTCGGCGGTGGCCGACCATTACGGCCGCATCCGCGCGGCGCTGCCGCTCGGCGAAACCGGCGTGATCGATGCGAGCCTGCCGCGCGCCGGCGTGGCGACGCCCTATTCCCGCTTCGGCGATCTTTTCTTTGCAGGTGTAGTTGCCAGCTTCTTGCTCGCTGGAGTATTAGTGCGGAGACGGTGATCCCATTTGGAACTTTCTTCCGGGAAGGCCGCCAATGGCCGGCCGGAGCGGGTCTTCAATGGGCCACCGGCAGGTCTGAACGGACAAAAAGGGGACCGGCAGCCATGTTGAAGAAAGTACCGAACCCGATCGACCGGCATGTCGGCAGCCGCGTCCGGATGCGCCGCATGCTCGCCGGCGTCAGCCAGGAGCGGCTCGGCGAGGCGCTGGGGCTGACTTTCCAGCAGGTGCAGAAATACGAGAAGGGCACCAACCGGATCAGCGCGAGCCGCCTGCAGCAGATCGCCAAGATGCTGGGCGTGCCCGTCGCCTTCTTCTTCGACGGCGCCCCCAGCGATGAGAGCATCGGGAACGGCTTCGCCGACGCATCGGCCACGACCTATGTCGCCGATTTCCTCGCCACCAGCGAGGGCGTGCAGCTGACCAAGGCTTTCGTGCGCATCAAGAGCCCGCGCGTGCGCCGGCGCATCGTCGATCTCGTCGAATCGCTCGGCGAGACGCCGATCGAAACCATCGAGCAGTAACATCCTCGCGAGCTCGGGCCGCGTTCCCGCAAGCGGATCGAACGCCGTTCCGGACAAGCCGCCTGGGTGGTGCGACACCGGCGTCCATCGCAGCGCAGGAGCTCTGCATGGATGCCGGCGTTCTGTCTTGGCCTGGATCTAGTGCAGGGACGGTGCCGCGTCCTGAGTCAGGACGAGGGTGTTCCGGTTGAGCCGCTGCAATTGCGGGCTGGGATTGACCAGCAGGAAATCCCTGAGCTTCACCTGGTCCGGCTCCGACATGGACAGGATCTGCACTGCAAGCCAGAGCTCGTCCGGCAGGTCCATCCGGTAGGCGACATCCACGAGTTCCTGATGCACCGGCTGATTGCGCAGCAGGGTGGTGAGCAAGCCGAGCGCATATTCGATCTTGTCGCGACTGCTGCCGGTATCATGCTGACTAGCCATGCGAGATCCTCCGCTCGCCCGGAGCCCGCTTCGCGCGATGCGACAGGATCACCGGCGCGTCGATATCCTTGAAGGCGAGGGTGCGGCGATAGGCCTCCTCGCTCACCGTGATGATCGTGCCGACGCAGTTCATGCCGTCGATCATCGTCGGCAGTCCAAGCGGCCTGACCTCCCAGCCCAACTCCAGGAAGCGGGGCATCCACCAGGTCTCCATCACCACCGTGATCGCCGCGATGTCGTTGGCGAGGCAATACTCGAACATGCCCGCGAGAACCGTGTGCAGGATCTTGCTGTCGGTGCCGCGCCGCTCGGGCACGACAAAAATTCGCGTCCATTCGACGATGTCGCTGCCGCGCTGGAGCCCGCGCACATCGGCCAGGAACGGGAAGACATCCGCCATCAGATGCGGACAGATCGTCGGAACGAGCCGCGTGCCGCCGACCACACGCCCGTTCTCGATCGCCAGCAGATAGGTCGCGTCGGCAGTGTCGAACTGGTCGATCTCGCGGCCATCGGGCCGTTCGAGCGCCATCCATTTGCGCTCGCCGACATAGATCTGGTGCCGGATCTTGTAGTGCTGCTCGAGCTCGGCACCGTAGAGGTGCCGGTTCCCGGCATCGATAACGTGGATCATCGCCGCCTCCCCTTCCTAGAGGGACGCAGGCTGGCTCCATTCAGGTTTCATGGGTATTCCGGAATTCCGGAAGATGCGGCCGAAATCAGCGCGATTCGAACGGTTGTTCCTATCGCAAAAATGGTCCTGCCTCTATCGAACACGCATAGAGACTGTGGTCACTGACGGCCTCTAGATGCTGATCTCGCCGCGGCGATACGCTTCGATAACCGTGCGCGTGCGCCCCCTGACGCCGAGCTTGCGGGCCGCATTCTCGAAATGGGCCTCGGCCGTGCCGGCCGAAACGCCGAGGCGCTCCGCCACGCCTTCCGTCGTCTTGCCGATCGCGAACCAGGTCAGGACTTCGCGCTCGCGCACGGTCAGGACATGCTCACGGCGGGCCGGCCGCATGCAGTCGGCCGCCTTGCCATGGGCGTAGATCGACATCAGGTGGATCGCCGATCTGGCTTGGCGCGACAGGTCCGGCCGGTCGCCTGCCATGGTGACCACCGCCTGGAAGCCCGCCTCACCGTGAATGGGTACGCAGAAGCCCTCGATCATGTTGAAGTCGCGCGCCCGGTGCATGACCTCGCGCTGGCGCGGCAGTGCCACGCCTTCCTGATAGACGTCGTTCCAGGCGAAAGGATCGATCGTCGTCTTGCAATGGGCTGCGATCGGGTCCCAATCCGAGAACGACTTCTCCAGATAGAGCTCGAACCAGCCCGGCGGCCAGCCATTGAGGAGGACGAGCGGGTCGATCCGATCGCCGATTTCCGGCAGGCCGGTGATCAGGAAGGCGTGGAAGCCATAGCTCGCGAGCTTGTCGCGCAAGGCAGCAACGACCATCGTCGGATCGGCGAGGGTGCTCAGCCGATCGATGAAGTCGAGCGCGTCTCGTCCCGCGTTGAAATGTCGTCCCGACATGTCCCGTCTTTTTCCGACCTTAGCAGTTTCAACGCAGAACCGCCAAGAATCAACGCATACCAATGCATACCCATCCAATGCCTGCCAGAGCCGGCGGTAGACGCGAGGCCGGAAGTGCGGTTGAGTGGGACATGAGGTGAATGGTCCATGCTCAAGAAACTCCCGAATCCGATCGACCGTCATGTCGGCAGCCGGGTACGCATGCAGCGCATGCTGGCTGGCATCAGCCAGGAGAAGCTCGGCGAGGCACTGGGCCTGACCTTCCAGCAGGTGCAGAAATACGAGAAGGGTACCAATAGAATCAGCGCGAGCCGCCTGCAGCAGATCGCCAAGATGCTGGGCGTGCCTGTCTCCTTCTTCTTCGAGGGCGCGCCGTCCGGCGAAGCGGCCGCCCCTGGCTTCGCCGATGCGTCGAGCACGGCCTATGTCGCCGACTTCCTCTCCACCAGCGAGGGCGTGCAGCTTTCCAAGGCGTTCGTGCGCATCAAGAACCCGCGGGTGCGCCGGCGCGTCATCGATCTCGTCGAGGCTTTGGCGGACGATCCCGGCGAATTGCCCTGATTTCGCACTTTTTCGTTTGTCTTAACGAACGATCCATCTGCGAAAAGAATTTCTGGCCTTGACGGCGAACCCTTCCGCTGCGAAAGACGCTGCGCATTTTTTCGTGCGGGCGCAGGTTTCTGCCCCGCCATTTCCAGTCACCTGAGAAGGATCCCCCGGTCGTGTCGCGCCAGAACTACCTCTTCACCAGCGAATCCGTCTCCGAAGGCCATCCGGACAAGGTCTGCGACCGGATCTCCGACGAGATCGTCGACCTGTTCTTCAAGGAGGCGATCAAGGCCGGCCATGATCCGGCGCAGGTGCGTGTCGCCGCCGAGACGCTGGCGACCACCAACCGCATCGTCGTCGCCGGCGAGGTCCGCACCCATCTCGACGAGAAGCAGATCAAGTCGAAGGTGAAGTCGGCGGCGCGCAAGGCGGTCCGCGCGATCGGCTACGAGCAGGACGGCTTCCACTGGAAGAAGGCCAAGATCGACGTGCTGCTGCACCCGCAGTCGGCCGACATCGCCCAGGGCGTCGACGAAGGCAGCAACAAGGATGTCGGCGCCGGCGACCAAGGCATCATGTTCGGCTATGCCTGCCGCGAGACCCCGGAGCTGATGGCCGCTCCGATCTATTACGCCCACAAGATCCTCGAGGTCCTCGCCAAGGCCCGTCATGCTGGCGAAGGCCCGGCCGCCAAGCTCGGCCCCGACGCCAAGAGCCAGGTCACCGTCAAGTACGAGAACGGCAAGCCGGTCGGCGTCACCCAGATCGTGCTCTCGACCCAGCATCTCGACGAGAAACTCACTTCGGCCGATGTCCGCAAGATCGTCGAGCCCTATATCCGTGAGACCCTGCCCGATGGCTGGATCTCGAAGGACACCGTCTGGCACGTCAACCCGACCGGCAAGTTCGTGATCGGCGGCCCCGATGGCGATGCCGGGCTGACCGGCCGCAAGATCATCGTCGACACCTATGGCGGCGCGGCTCCCCATGGCGGCGGCGCCTTCTCGGGCAAGGACCCGACCAAGGTCGACCGTTCGGCCGCCTATGCGGCGCGCTACCTCGCCAAGAACGTCGTCGCCGCCAAGCTGGCCGATCGCTGCACGATCCAGCTCTCCTACGCGATCGGTGTCGCCAAGCCGCTGTCGATCTATGTTGACCTGCACGGCACCGGCAAGGTCGACGAGGCCAAGCTCGAGGGCGTGCTCGGCGAGGTGATGGACCTGACGCCGCGCGGAATCCGCACGCATCTGGGCCTCAACAAGCCGATCTATGCCAAGTCGGCGGCCTATGGCCATTTCGGCCGCAAGGCCGGCCGCGACGGCAGCTTCTCTTGGGAGAAGACCGATCTGGTCGACGCGCTGAAGAAGGCCGTCGCCTGATCCACGCCGTCCGCACGGACATCGAGGCCGGGGCGACGCCCCGGCCTTTTTCTTTTGCTCGAACCGACATAGAGCAACGCTCATGACAGAGCAGCACGATCCAGACCGGGCCTTCTTCGGCCGCCGCAAGGGCAAGGGCCTGCGCCAGGGCCAGGCCGAGCGCATCGCCGAGAGCCTGCCGGCGCTGCGCCTGCCAGAGGGCCCGATCGCGGATCTGAAGGCGCTCTTTCCGATCCCGGTCGAAGCTGTCAGGCTCGAGATCGGCTTTGGCGGCGGCGAGCACCTGTTGCACCGCATGCGCGAGAGCCCGCAGATCGGCTTCATCGGCGTCGAGCCCTTTGTCAACGGCATGGCCAAATTCCTGGCCGTGATCGAGCAGGAGGGCCTGCGCAACATCCGGCTCTGGGACGGCGATGCGGCGCTGCTGCTGCCGCAGTTCCCCGAGGGGAGCGTCGACGCGGCGGACCTGCTCTATCCGGATCCCTGGCCGAAGCGCCGTCAGCGCAAGCGCCGCTTCGTCTCCGAGCGGACGCTCTCCCTGCTCGCCAGGGTGCTGCGGCCGGGCGGTCGCTTCCGCTTCGCCAGCGACATCGACGACTATGTCGGCTGGACCCTGGCGCGTCTCGCCACCTCGCCCGATTTCGACTGGGTCGACGAGAACGCAGACGACTGGCGCCGGCCCTACCCCGGCTGGGTCCGCACCCGTTACGAGGCGAAGGCGGTCAAGGCCGGGCGGGTGCCGAGCTATCTGACTGCGCGCCGTCGCGCATCCTGAGGAAGCCGAGGACGCGCTGCGCCGTCGTCGGCGTCAGATTGCGGAAGCTCTGTTTGGCCCGCTCCAGCACCGGGGCGGACTTGCCGTCGCCCTTGCGCAGGCCGATCAGCGCCCTGGTCGTCTCCCAGGACCAGCCCATGCCGCGCGCCACCAGGAGCACCGCATCGCGATCGGGACCGAAGACGATCTGCTCGGTCGCCGGCAAGGTCAGGCGGGCGAGGGTGGCGACGCCGCAGATCGCATGTTCGACCGCGCCGGAGGTGGCGTATTGCGCGACCACGGATTCATCGAGCTTGCCGGCCTCGTCCAGGGCCTTGACGTCCGCCAGCGCCTTGCCGAACCGGCCGAGTTCGTCGCCGATGGCCGTCTGGGCCGAGACCGCTTCGGCACCGCGCTCGACCGCGCCGGCGACGGCACCCATCAGGGACGGCTCCAGCGAGGCTTCGAGTCGGCGGCGGGCCGAGCTTTTGGCGGCCGCCAGCAGTTGCTCGGCGAGATCGGCCGGGATGTCGGCGCGGGTGCCGAGCGTCGCCTGCAGGGCGTCGTCCTGGGCGGCGCGCATGACGAGGACGCCCATGCCGTGGCGGGAGAAGCGGGCGCTCTGATTGGCGGCGACGGCGTGGGTCACGACGCGCCCGCCGCGCAGGATCAGGAAATCGGTAACCGGCTCGCCGAGATCCGGACGCTCGGTGATGGCGAGCATGTGATCGCGGCCCTTGGCGGCGGCGATGGCGACGAGGTCATGGTCGCTGAGACGGGGCGAGGCGACGAGGACCGGGCGCGCCACCGCGATCTCGTCGAGCGCGAGCTGGCGCACGACGCCGCTCGGCGCATTGGGAACGGGAGCGAGCCGCTCGGCCAGTTCGATGCGCGCCCTCATCTCGATCGCGCGGGCGAGGCGGCCGATGACCACGTCGAAGACGCCGACCTGATCCTCGCCCATCTCGTTGGCCGTGGCCAGGAAGAGGTCGGTCAGGCGCGACAGGATGACGGCGCGCTCGTCGGTCGAGCCGCGTGCCATCGTCGCCTCGAGATCGCGCAGCAACGCGCCGACAGGACTCATTACGCAACCTCACCACTCAACTATCCCCCAGCCTAGCAATGAAGAATGACCAGCCGGTTAGCAGCATCGTCGAAATCGAGGACAGGCTTGCAAGATCGCTGAAACGGGACTAGATAGCGGCCAACAGCTCTGGTTTCGGTGTAAGCCGGCGATCAAGAGCGGGCCCGCCGGCCCGCTCTTTTTTATTGGCCGAACCGCCCGTGAGCGTTTTTTTGCAGCCGGCGGGAGACGGGCGAGCCATACGGATGGTCGAGCAGAACAGCCAGGATCAGGAAACGCGCATCGTCGTCGAGAGCGGCGTCGCCGCACGTGTCGCGGCAATCGTCGAGCCGGCGATCATGGATCTCGGCTACCGGCTGGTGCGCGTGCGCGTCACCGGCCAGAACGGCTGCACCGTCCAGATCATGGCCGAGCTCCCGGACGGCACGATGAACGTCGAGGGCTGCGAGGCGGTGAGCCAGGCGGTGTCGCCGGCGCTGGACGTCGACGATCCCGTCCAGACGGCCTATCATCTCGAGGTGTCGTCGCCGGGCATCGACCGGCCGCTGGTCAGGCCGAGCGATTTCGAGCGCTGGGCCGGCCACCTCGCCAAGATCGAGACCAGCGAGCCTTTCGCCGGTCGCAAGCGCTTCCGCGGTATTCTGCGCGGCGCCGAGGGTACCGATGCCCTGCTGAGCCGCGACGACGCCAAGGCCGACGAGGAGCGCGACGTCGCGATCCCGATGCGCCTGATCGCCGAGGCGCGGCTGGTGCTGACCGACGCGCTGGTCACCGAATCGCTCCGGCGCGGCAAGTCCGGCCTGGCGCCACAGATGCCGCCCGCCGACGAGATCGCCGAGCCCGTACCCGGGCGCGGCAAGTCGCTCGGCCCCCGTGACCCCAAGGCCCGCAAGCCGGGCAAGGGCGCCAAGGGGCTGGTGAAGAACACACAGGAAGAGGAGTGAGCGCCATGGCCGTCAGCGCCAACCGGCTCGAGCTGTTGCAGATCGCCGACGCCGTCGCCCGCGAGAAGTCGATCGACCGCCAGATCGTGATCGACGCGATGCAGGACGCGATCGCCAAGGCGGCGCGATCGCGCTACGGCGCCGAGACCGACGTCCATGCCGAGATCAACCCGAAATCGGGCGAGCTCCGGCTGGCGCGCCATCTCCAGGTCGTCGACCTCGTCGAGAACGGCGCCGTCGAGATCACCGTCGACGAGGCCAAGCGCCACAACCCTGCCGCCCAGGTCGGCGACGTGATCGCCGATCCCCTGCCGCCTTTCGACTTCGGCCGCATCGCCGCCCAGTCGGCCAAGCAGGTCATCGTGCAGAAGGTGCGCGAGGCCGAGCGCGACCGGCAGTATGACGAGTACAAGGACCGCATCGGCGAAATCGTCAACGGCGCGGTCAAGCGCGTCGAATACGGCAACGTCTTCGTCGATCTCGGCCGCGGCGAGGCGATCATCCGCCGCGACGAGATGATCCCGCGCGAGACCTTCAAGGTCGGCGACCGCGCCCGCGCCTATGTCTACGACGTGCGCCGCGAGCCGCGCGGCCCGCAGATCTTCCTGTCGCGCACCCATCCGCAGTTCATGGCCAAGCTGTTCGGCCAGGAAGTGCCGGAGATCTATGACGGCATCGTCGAGGTCAAGGCCGTCGCCCGCGACCCGGGCTCGCGCGCCAAGATCGCGGTGATCTCGCGCGATTCTTCGATCGATCCGGTCGGCGCCTGCGTCGGCATGCGCGGCTCGCGCGTGCAGGCCGTGGTGGGCGAGCTCCAGGGCGAGAAGATCGACATCATCCCGTGGTCGCCCGATGTCGCGACCTTCGTTGTCAACGCCCTGCAGCCGGCTGAGGTCGCCAAGGTCGTGCTCGACGAGGAAGCCGACAAGATCGAGGTCGTGGTGCCCGACGAGCAGCTCTCGCTCGCCATCGGCCGCCGCGGCCAGAATGTCCGGCTAGCGTCGCAGCTCACCGGCTGGGACATCGACATCCTGACGGAGCAGGAGGAGTCCGAGCGCCGCCAGAAGGAGTTCGTGCAGCGCACCGAGCTGTTCATGAACGCCCTCAATGTCGACGAGACCGTCGGCCAGCTGCTCGCCTCGGAAGGCTTCCGCTCGGTCGAGGAGGTCGCCTATGTCGAGCCGAGCGAGCTGTCCTCGATCGAGGGCTTCGACGAGGACACCGCCGCCGAGATCCAGAACCGCGCCCAGGAGTATCTGGCCACGATCGAGGCCGAGCTCGACGACAAGCGCAAGGCGCTGGGCGTCGAGGACGAGCTGCGCGAGGTCGAGGGCGTCACCACCGCGATGATGGTCGCGCTCGGCGAGAACGACGTGAAGAGTGTCGAGGACCTCGCCGGCTGCGCCACCGACGACCTGGTCGGCTGGACCGAGCGCAAGGATGGCGAGACCACCCGCCATTCCGGCTATCTCGACGGCTTCGACCTGTCGCGGCAGGATGCCGAGGCGATCGTGATGGCGGCCCGTGTCAAGGCCGGCTGGATCGAGGCGCCGGAGCCGGAAGTCGAGGCCGAGGTTGAAGCTGAGGAGTCGCAGGCCTGAGTTCGGAGCCGCGCAAGATGAACCGGCGCGCCGAACGCGAGGGTCCGGAGCGGACCTGCGTGGTGACGCGCCAGGGCCGGGCGCCGGAGGACCTGATCCGTTTCGTGGTCGGCCCCGACGATGTGCTGGTGCCCGACATCCGGCGCAAACTGCCGGGACGCGGCGTCTGGGTTTCGCTCAGCACCGCCGCGGTCGGCGAAGCGGTGAAGCGGCGCGCCTTCGAGCGCTCGCTGAAGACGAAGGTCACGGTCTCGCCGGAACTCCCGGCCGAGGTCGATGCCCTGCTGGCCAGGGACGCCGTCCAGGCGCTGGCGATGGCGAACAAGGCCGGCCTCGTCGTCAGCGGCTTCGCCAAGGTCGAGGCTCTGGCGCAGGCCGGGCGCGCCGCCGCGGTGATCGCCGCCAGCGACGGCGCCGAGGACGGAAAACGCAAGATCGGCCAGGCGCTGCGGCGGGCGCCCGTGGCGAAAGAGATACCGGTGGTGGCGATTTTCGCTGCGGCCGAACTGGAACTGGCGCTCGGGCGTGAGCATGTGATACATGCAGCGCTTGCTCCGGGTCCGGCGACTGAGGGTTTCCTCGCGCGCTGGCGTCGGCTCGTCCGTTTTCGGACGAACGATGCTGGCGAAACGGCGTCTATCGACCCGGTCGAATCCGATACGCGAGATCAGACGAAGACCGAACCGGCAGGACCGAAAGCGGAATGAGTGACACCAAGACCCCCGGCGACAAGACCTTGAGCGTGACGCCCCCAAAGACGTTGTCGCTGAAGCGCCCTGTCGAACAGAGCACGGTTCGGCAGAGCTTCTCGCATGGGCGCTCGAAGCAGGTGGTCGTCGAGGTCAAGCGCCGCGTCGCCCACGAGCCCGCCGCGGCCCCCGTCGCGCCGCGCGCCCCGCAGCCGCCGCAAGCCCCGGCAGCGCCTCAGGCTCCGCGGCCGCCCCAGCCTGCGCCGCAGGCCGCCCGGCCCGCCGGCGGGATGCTGCTGCGCACGCTCTCCGACGACGAGAAGGACGCACGCCAGCGCGCCCTGACCGACGCACGCGCCGTCGAGGCCGAGGCCCGCGCCCGCGCTGAGGAGGAGGCCCGTCAGCGCGCCGCCCGCGAAGCCCGCGAGCGAGCCGAGCGCGAGGCCGCCCAGGCCCGCCAGCGCGAGGAAGAGGACCGCCGCCGCCAGGAGGATGAGCACAAGCGCCGGGCCGAGAGCGCCGCCCGCCAGCGCATGGGCGAGGAAGCCGCCCCGCCGCGGCCGGCGCCGCCGGCGCGCGATCCTGCGGCTCCCTCCGCGGCTGCCCCGACCCAGACCTACAGCCAGCCGCCGCGTCCGGCGTCGTCCGGCCCGCGCGAGCAGCGTGAATCCCGTGACTTCGGGGGCCCGCGCCCGCCGATGCGCGATGCCCGCGATGCCGGGGCTCGTCCGCCGGTGCGCGATGTCGGCGCCCGGCCGCCGCGGCTCGACTTCCGCCCGCCGCGCTCGGATTCGCCGCGCGCCCCGCGTCCCGATCCGAATGCGACCGCCGAGCCGGTCGTTGCCCGGCCGACCCGCCAGGCGCCGTCCTCCGGCGCGCCGCGTAGCCGCCCGGATGACGGCGAGGCGCGTCCCGCCTTCCGGCGTCCCGGCGGAGCGCCCGGCGCTGCCAATCGTGGTGCGCCTGCCCCGGCGCCCAAGACCCCGAAGGTCGGCGACAAGCCGCGCGGCCGCCTGACGCTGTCGACCGCCACGGGTGGAGATGACGAGCGCACCCGCTCGCTCGCCTCGTTCCGTCGCCGCGTGCAGCGCATGACCGGCCATCGCGCCTCCGATGTCGCGAAGGAGCGCGTGATGCGCGAGGTGATCATCCCGGAGACGATCACCATCCAGGAGCTCGCCAACCGCATGACCGAGCGGGGCGTCGACGTCATCCGCCTGCTGATGAAGCAGGGCGCGATGCACAAGATCACCGACGTGATCGACGCCGACACCGCCCAGCTCGTCGCCGAGGAAATGGGCCATACCGTCAAGCGCGTCGCTGAATCCGACGTCGAGGAAGGCTTGTTCGACACGCCGGACACCGACGAGACCCTGGTCTCGCGGCCGCCGGTCGTGACGATCATGGGCCATGTCGACCACGGCAAGACCTCGCTGCTCGACGCGATCCGCAAGACCCATGTCGTCTCCGGCGAGGCCGGTGGCATCACCCAGCATATCGGCGCCTATCAGGTGACGACGCCGGCCGGTGCCAAGGTGACCTTCATCGACACGCCCGGCCACGCCGCCTTCACGGCGATGCGCGCCCGCGGCGCCAAGGTGACGGATATCGTCGTGCTGGTGGTGGCGGCCGATGACGGCGTGATGCCGCAGACGGTCGAGGCCATCAACCACGCCAAGGCGGCGAAGGTGCCGCTGATCGTGGCGATCAACAAGATCGACAAGTCCGACGCCAATCCGGACCGGGTCCGCTCCGAGCTGCTGCAATACGAGATCCAGGTCGAGTCGCTCGGCGGCGAGACGCTGGAGATCGAGGTCTCGGCCAAGACCGGCCAGGGGCTCGACACGCTGCTCGACGCGATCGCGCTGCAGGCCGAGGTGCTCGACCTCAAGGCCAACCCCGACCGCGTTGCCGAAGGCACGGTGATCGAGGCCAAGCTCGACCGCGGCCGCGGCCCGGTCGCGACCGTCCTCGTCCAGCGCGGCACGCTGCGCACCGGCGACATCATCGTCGCCGGCGCCGAATGGGGCCGCGTCCGCGCGCTGATCTCCGACACCGGCGCTCAGATCAAGGAAGCGGCCCCGTCGCTGCCGGTCGAGGTGCTCGGCTTCAATGGTACGCCGGAAGCCGGCGACCGCGTTGCGGTCGTCGAGTCGGAAGCCCGCGCCCGCGAGATCACCGACTACCGCGAGCGCCAGAAGCGCGATCGTCTGGCCGCGCGTGGCGCTGGCTCGGGCGCCGGCCGCTCGCTCGCCGAGATGATGCGCGAGCTCAAGGAAGGCGCCGGCCGCAAGGAGTTCCCGCTCGTCGTCAAGGGCGACGTGCAGGGCTCCGTGGAAGCCATCGTCGGCTCGCTCGAGAAGGTCGGCAATGACGAGGTCCGCGCTCGCGTGCTCTCGTCCGGCGTCGGTGCGATCACCGAATCCGACGTCACGCTGGCCCAGGCTTCGGGCGCGGTGGTGATCGGCTTCAACGTCCGCGCCCATAAGGAAGCGCGCGAGGCGGCCGAACGGGCCGGCGTCGAAATCCGTTACTACAGCATCATCTACAACCTGATGGATGATGTGAAGGACGCGATGTCGGGCCTGCTGGCGCCGACCCTGCGCGAGACCATGCTCGGCAACGCGCAGATCCTCGAGATCTTCAACGTCTCGAAGGTCGGCAAGATCGCCGGCTGCCGCGTCACCGACGGCACGATCGAGCGCGGCGCCAATGTCCGCCTGATCCGCGACGGCGTCGTTGTTCACGAGGGCAAGCTCGCTCAGCTGAAGCGCTTCAAGGACGACGCCAAGGAGGTGGTCGCCGGCCAGGAGTGCGGCATGTCCTTCGAGAACTACCAGGACATGCGCGCTGGCGATGTGATCGAGTGCTTCCGCGTCGAGGAGATCAAGCGCAGCCTCTGACAGGCTCGCTTCCTCCCCGGATACCAACAGATGGCCGGGCTCTTGCCCGGCCATGACGTTTCAAACCCGTCCGTCCGGTCCGATCCCGGAGAACGAGAACCATGGCGAAGAAACCCAATTCACAGGGCTCTGGGCCCTCGCAGCGGCAATTGCGCGTCGGCGAACTGATCCGACACGCCCTAGCCGAGATGCTGGCGCGCGGCGACATCCATGACGATGTCCTGGCCAAGCACGTCATCACCGTACCGGAGGTCCGGCTCTCGCCCGATCTCAAGCTCGCGACCTGCTATATCATGCCGCTCGGCGGCCAGGATGTCGCCCCGGTGCTGAAGGCGCTCGACGCCAACAAGCGCTATATCCGCGGCGAGGTCGCCCATCGGGTCAACCTGAAATACGCGCCCGATCTGCGCTTCCGCCAGGATGAGAGCTTCGACGAGGCTGCCAGGATCGACGCTTTGCTCGATTCCGAGGCCGTCCGGCGCGATACCGATCGCAGGCCGCTACGTGTCGACCAAGATTTTGATCAGCAAGACAAGCATGATGACGACGACTGACGAGAACCGTCCGGCAGAGGCCGATGGCGGCCGGCCGCCGCGGCCGAAAAAGCGCGACGTGCATGGCTGGGTCGTGCTCGACAAGCCGGTCGGCATGACCTCGACCCATGCGGTCAGCGTGGTGAAGCGCGCCTATGCCGCCAAGAAGGCCGGTCATGCCGGCACGCTCGACCCGCTCGCATCGGGGCTGCTGCCGATCGCGCTGGGCGAGGCGACCAAGACCGTCCCCTTCGTGATGGACGGCCGCAAGGCCTATGAGTTCACCGTCGCCTGGGGCTCACAGACCGACACGGACGACACCGAGGGCAAGGTCGTCGCGACCTCGGAGCTCCGGCCCGACGAGACCGCGATCGCCGCCTTGCTGCCGCGCTTCACCGGCACGATCCAGCAGGTGCCGCCGAAGTTCTCGGCGATCAAGATCGCCGGCGAGCGGGCCTATGACCTCGCCCGCGACGGCGAGGAGGTGACGCTCGAGGCGCGCCCGGTCGAGATCACCGCGCTGCGCATCGTCCGCCATGACGGCCCGACCACGACCTTCGAGGCCGAATGTGGCAAGGGCACCTATGTCCGCGCCATCGCCCGTGACCTCGGCCTGGCGCTGGGCTGCCTCGGCCATGTCGCGCATCTCCGGCGCACGCGCGTCGGCCCGTTCGCCGTAGCGGATGCGGCGACCGTCGAAGCGCTGCGCGAGGGCAACGGCGCCGCGGAGGCGCTGCTGCCGGTCTCGGCGGCGCTGCAGCTGATCCCGGAGATCGTGGTGCATCGCGACGCCGCGCTCCGGCTCAAGCGCGGCCAGAGCGTGTTGTTGCGCGGCCGCGACGCCCCCCTGGACACCGAAGCCGTCTACGCGGTGAGCGGCGGCGTCCTCATCGCCACTGGCTCGATCATGCAGGGCGAATTCGTCCCCCATCGCGTATTCAACCTGTAGAAGAGCAATCTACAAAGCACACGCATGTCGTGGCCGATCTCGTACTGAATGGAACAAGATTCTTGGAAAAAGAGCCCATTCCGGGTGATTCTGGCTCTGTTTAAGCCGAAATTTACCAGTTTGGACGGGTTCTTGAGTGCTGGTCGACCTCAGCCGCCTCAAGGAGCCGCCCGTGAAGAAGCTCGCCTCCCTCTGGCTACCCATCTCCAACCGGCTCGCGATCGTCGGCCTCGCCATCTTCGCGGCCGCGATCGCGGCATCGGTGACTGTCTCGATCCGCGCCGCCGACAGCGCCATGCGCGAGCGGGCTCAAGCCAGCCTGACCGTCAACATCAACCTGCTGCGGGACATCCTCACCGCCAAGGGTGAGCCCCGGCTGGAGGGCGACAAGCTCTATTTCGGCTCGGAGCTGATCAACGGCAACTTTGCCGCCGTCGACAAGGTCAAAGCGCTCTCCGGCGGCACCGCGACCGTGTTCATGGGCGACACGCGCGTCTCGACCAACGTCCAGAAACCGGATGGCGGGCGCGCGGTCGGAACCAAGCTGGCGCAAGGCGCAGCCAATGACGCCGTCTTCAAGGAACGCCGCACCTATTCCGGCGCCGCCGACATCCTCGGTGTCCCCTATTTCACCATCTACGAGCCGATCGTCCAGAAGTCGAACAATGCGGTGATCGGCATCCTCTATGTCGGCATCAAGCAGTCGGACTTCCTCACCGTGATCGACGAGATGATCCGCAACAACGTCATAGCCGGCCTCGTGATCGCCGCGATCGGCGGTGCGCTGCTGTTCTGGCTGACGCGCCGGACGCTGAGGCCTCTGGGCCAGCTCAAGAACACGATGCTGAAGCTGGCCGCCGGCGATCTCGCCAGCGAGCCGCCGAAGCTGCGCAGCGGCGACGAGGTCGCGGCCATGGCCGATGCAGTCGCCATCCTGCGGGAGGCGGCGATCGAAAAGGCGCGGCTGGAGACCGAAGCGACGCAGCAGGCCGAGCGCAGCGACGCCGAGCGCCGCAGCAACCAGGCCGAGCGCGAACGCACGGCCGAGCAGCAGCGCGACCATGCACGGCAACAGGAAACGATCGTCCGTGCCCTCGCAACCGGGCTGGAGCGCCTCGCTCAGGCTGACCTGACCTGCCGGATCGAGGATGCGTTCCCGGCGGAGTACGAGCAGCTGCGCGCCGATTTCAACGAAGCGGTCGACCGCCTCTCGGCGACGGTTTCGACGATCCAGGTGACGGCGGCCGATGTCGGGATCGCGGCGCGCGAGATCAACACGGGCGCCGACGATCTGTCGAAGCGCACCGAGGAGCAGGCGTCGTCGCTGGAAGAGACCGCGGCGACGACCGAGGAGCTCGCGGCTTCGGTCAAGGCCTCGGCCCAGGGCGCGCGCCAGGCGGCGGCGGTCGCCGAGGAGGCGATGAAGGCGGCGCAGGCCGGCGGCGCCATCGCCGGCGAGGCGGTCAGCGCCATGGCGCGGATCGAGGACGCCTCGCGCAAGATCTCCGACATCATCCGCGTCATCGACGACATCGCCTTCCAGACCAATCTGCTGGCGCTGAATGCGGCTGTCGAGGCCGCCAGGGCAGGCGATGCCGGCAAGGGCTTCGCGGTCGTTGCCAGCGAGGTGCGCACGCTGGCGCAGCGCTCGGGCGAGGCGGCCAAGGACATCTCGACGCTGATCTCGTCCTCCAATGCCGAGGTCGAGGCCGGGGTGAAGCTGGTACGCCGGGCCGGCGAGTCGCTGGAGACGATCCTGGCGGCTTCGCAGAAGGTCACCGGCACGATCCAGGAGATCTCCGCCGCCTCGGCGGAGCAGGCGCATGGCATCGACGAGATGAGCCAGGCGGTCGCCCATCTCGACGAGATGACCCAGGCCAACGCCGCGCTGGCCGAGCAAAGCGCCGCCTCGGCCGGGGCATTGTCGGGCCGGATCGGCGAGCTCAACACGCTGGTTGCGAGCTTCCGCACCGGCAGCGGGACCAGCCACGCCATGGCGGCCGCGCCGGCCTTCGCCGGCTCCGGGGCGCGTCCGGCTGCCCGGCCGGCGATGCGCACGCCCGCACGCCCCACAGGCGCCACGCCGCATGCCGCCAGCCCGGCCGACCGCGGCACCGGCCAGGCGCCCGAGCCGGAGCGGCTGCGCCAGCTCGCCGAAGCCGCCTTCGCCCAGAGCAAGGCCGCTGCGCCCCAGCCCCGCAAGGCCGCGAACGGACGCGCCGGCGATGCAGGATGGGAGGAGTTCTAGAGCATTTCCGAGCGAAGTGAATACCGGTTCGCGTGAAGAAAATGCGATAAAACAAAGGCCTAGAGCATTTCCGTGATTCGGAGAAAGACGGAAATGCTCTAGGCGGCGTCAGCAGCCGAGGCACCGCGCAAGCGCGCGACGTCGCGCAGGGGCGGGGCTCCGAACAGGCGGCTATACTCCCGGCTGAACTGCGAGGGGCTCTCATAGCCAACCTGGAACCCGGCCGAAGCGGCATCATGCGCCTTGGCCAGGATCAGCCGGCGGGCTTCCTGCAGCCGCAGCTGCTTCTGGTATTGCAGCGGGCTCATCGCCGTCACCGCCTTGAAATGCTGGTGCAGCGCCGAGGGGCTCATGCGCGCCTCGGCCGCAACGACCTCGACGCTGAACGGCTTTCGGTAATTGCGCTTGATCCAGCCGATGGCACGGTTGACCTGCTGCAGCTTGCTCTCGGCCACCGCGATCTGTCGCAGCCGCGCCGCCTGGTCGCCGGTCAGCAGGCGATAGAGGATCTCGCGCTCGACCAGCGGCGCGAGCACCGCGATGTCCGCGGGAGTCTCCAGCAGGCCGGTCAGTCTGATCACGGCGTCGCGCAGGGCCGGCGTCATCGGGCTGATCGTCAGCCCCGGACCCGATGACGGCTCCGTCTCGGCGAGCGGCGGCGCTTCCAGCATCAGCGCGCCAATCGCGGCCGGATCGAGCTCGAGCTTGACACAGAGATAGGGCTCGTCCGGCGTCGCCTCGATCACCTGGCCGATGACCGGCAGGTCGAGCGAGACGACGAGGCAATGGGCGGCATCATAGCGATAGATCCGGTCGCCCAGGATCACCTGCTTGGCGCCCTGGGCGATAATGCAGAGCGCCGGCTCGTGCAGGCCATGCATCGGCTCGCTGGGTTGCGAGAGACGGACGACCTTCAAACGCGGGATCGCGGTCTGGTGGACGCCGTCGCTCGGTGCAAAGCGCGCGATCAACCTGGCGAGTTCCTCGACCTGGGACATGTGCCGGCCTCCATGGCAGATCCCTGAGAGACAACCCAGCTGCCTGGAGTTCCATATAAGGAACTGGCACTGCTTTGCCATGGGTGGGCAGCAGCGCTGGAGGATCAGGCAATGATCGCGGCGGATCGGTCTACCGCTCCCGGCTCGCTCCAATGCATTGTCCCGGCATACCGGCAGCGTCGTCGACCAACGGACCCAAGGGCGAAGCGCCCTGGCGCCCCGAGCCGGTTGCTACTGACATATTCCTGTCAAAGGCGGCGCTATCTGCACCGCCCAACAACCTGAACGAAAGGAGATCATCATGCCCTTCAGCCAGGTCTTCCAGTCGCTCGGCGCGATCGCGTCCATCATTGTCCCGGCCAAGCCGTCGGTTCGCCCGCTCGAGATCGATCTCGAGCGTCCCGAGCCGCTGACCAAGGCCGAGCTCGCGGTGCTCGGCCGCTGGGTCAGCGAAGACGGCGCCATCCGGCTTGATCTTCGGCCCAATGGCCGCTTCGGCAAGCAGCGCGACCAGGCGCCGGGCCATGGCGGCCGCTACGAGGTCGATGCGTCGCAGCTCTATTTCGAGAGCGACGCCGGCCATGTCTGGAGCGGCGAACTGCGCCGCGGCCAGCTCGCCTTCGGCGAGAAGCGCTTCCGCCGGACCCTGCAGCTGGATCCGGCCAGACTGATACGGTCTGACCGGTAAGCTCACGCGACGCTGAGACGGGACGCTGGCATCCCGTCTCAGTAGCCGACCGTGAAGCGCTGGCGCGAGTGTGCCGGCGTTTCCAGTTCGTCGCCCAGAGCAATGGCGTAGTCCTCGGCCGAAATCCGGCTCTGGCCCTTGCCGTCGACCAGCAGCTGATCCTTGCCGAGGCGGAACTTGCCGGTGCGCTCGCCCGGCTCGATCAGGGCGGAGGGCGAGAGGAAGGTCCAGTCGAGGCCGGCCTCGCCCTTCAGCAGATCGAGGAAAGCGCCGCCCTTCCTGGCTTCGTCGAGATAGAGCGCCGGGAATTCCGGCGTGTCGTACAGCTTCACGCCCGGCGCGACCTCGAGGCTGCCGGCGCCGCCGACGACGAGATAGCGCTTCACGCCGGACTGCTTGACCGCCGCGAGCAAAACCGCCGGATCGCTGGCGGTGTAGTGCACCGCGCTGATCACCGCATCGTGGCCGGCGAGCAAGGCGGCGAGCCCGTCCTTGTCATAGACATCGCCCTTCTTCGCAGTGATTCCGGCACCCTGCGGCACCTTCTCGGGATTGCGAACGATGGCGGTGACCTGATGGCCGCGGCTGGTCAGTTCGGCGAGCAGGCGCGAGCCGATGAAGCCGGTGGCGCCGATGAGAGCAATCTTCATGGTGATCTTCCCTGGTATCTTATGGGAACCTACATCCCGATGGACACCAGATGGCGCATATGAGATCTTTGCTCAAGAAGGCACTTTAACGCCACAAGGTCACCTGCCGGAAACCGCCATGCTCCACCGCCCCGACCCATTCAACGCCCAGTGCCCGACGCGGCAGGTGCTCGACCGCATCGGCGATAAATGGGCGGTGCTGGTGCTGATCCTGCTGGAGCAGGAGACCTTGCGCTTCAACGAATTGCGCCGTCGGATCGACAACATCTCGCAAAAGATGCTGTCGCAGACGCTGAAGAGCCTAGAGCGCGACGGGCTCATCTCCCGCCGTGCTTTCCCGACCGTTCCCGTCACGGTCGAATATTCGCTGACGCCGCTCGGGCGCACGCTCGCCAGCACGGTCGCGGCACTGACGCAATGGGCGGAAGCCCATATCGGCGAGGTCGAGGAAGCCCAGCGCCGCTACGATCGCGGCGAGATCGCCGCCTGATCAGCGCTTGAGGGAGCGCTTCGGCTTGAAGAAGGCGGCCCAAGCATCGTCAGGTGCGCCCTTCTTCGTGACGTCCGGCGCCTTGAAGGCATCGGGCGCCAGATCCTTCTCCAGCAGCTCCCAGGCGACCGGCATGGCGACCGCGGCGCCGGGCCGGGCCCGCGTCGAGAACGGCGCGATCGCGGTCGAGCCTCGACCATTGCGAAGATAGTCGATGAAGATGCGGCCCTTGCGCGCCTTCTTCGACAGGGTGGCGGTGTAGAGCTTCGGCTCGGCCTGTTCCATCGCCTTGGCGAAGTCGCGGGCAAAACCCTTGACCTCGTCCCACCCCGCCTTGGGCCGCAGCGGCAGCACGACATGGAAACCCTTGCCGCCGGAGGTCTTGAGGAAACTCTCGAAGCCGAGTTCCTCCAGCCGCTGGCGGACCGTCAGCGCCGCCTCGCGCACGCGTTCGACCGGCACGCCCGGATCAGGATCGAGATCGAAGATGACCTGATCAGGTGTCTCGATCGCGCCGACTTTGGCGCCCCAGACATGGACTTCGACCGTGCCCAGCTGGACGAGGGCGGCGAGCCCGTCGAAATCGCGGATGAAGAGCAGCTCCTCGCCGTCCCTGTCCCTCATCCGGGACACGGATTTGTGCAGGCCGGCGCCGGCATGCTTCTGGAAGAAGACCTGCCCGCCGACGCCGTCCGGCGCGCGCAGCAGGCTCAAGGGGCGTTCGACCACGAAGGGCGCCATGCGCTCCCAGACCCCGGCGTAATAGTCGAGCAGATCCTGCTTGGTGAAGCCGATATCGGGCCAGAGCGGCTTGTCGGGATTGCTGAGCGTCACGCTGGTCTCCGCTCCTGCCTTGCGCCCGGCCCTCGTCGCCGCCGACGGCTTGTTCGCCCTGGGCTTGACCGACTTCTCCTCGACGACCTCATTGGCCGGCTTGTCCTCTCGCAGGCCGAGGAAGGACGCGTGCCGCAGCGTCTTCGAAGCCGTCCAGGAGCCGAAGGCGATCTCGGCGACGAGTTCGGGCTTCACCCAAACAATACCACGCTCACGCCCGGCGTCGCCGGGGAAAGGCGAGGCCTTGGCGGCGATGGCGTCGAGCTTCTTCTTCAACGCGGCGGCAGAGCTGCGCGTGAAACCGGTGCCGACGCGGCCGGCCGGCTTCAGCTCATCGCCCTCGTGATAGCCCAGGACGAGCGAGCCGAGCTGGTTGCGCGAGGCTTTCGACGGGACATAGCCGGCGATGACGAATTCCTGGCGCTGCGTGCATTTCGACTTGATCCAGTCGCGGCCGCGACCGCTGCGATAGGGCGCTTCGGCACGCTTGGAGATCACGCCTTCCAGCCCCATGCGGCAGGCATGGCGCAGCATGGTCTGGCCTGGCTCGATGAAATGCTCGGAATAACGCAGAGGCGAATCCGCTTCGGCAGCCTTGAGCAACTCCTCCAGTCGCTCCTTGCGGGCGAGTAACGGCTCGCGCTGCAGATCCTCACCATCGAGATGAAGCAGATCGAAGGCGTAGAAGACGAGATTCTCGGCCTTCCCCTCCGACAGCGCGGCCTGGAGCGCGGAGAAGGAGGAGATGCCGCCCTCGCCCAGCGCCACGACCTCACCATCGATCAAGGCCGTTTCACAAGGCAGTGCAGTGAGTGCGGCGGCGATCCGCTTGCCGAAACGCTCGGTCCAGTCGAGCCCGGTCCGGGTGAGCAGCTTGACCTCGCCACCGGAAATCCGGGCTTGCAGCCGGTAGCCATCGAACTTGACCTCATGCAGCCAGGCGTCGCCGGCCGGGGGCTTGTCCTGCAGAATCGCCAGGCAGGGCTCGACAAAGCGCGGCAGCGGCTCGGCTTCGGTCTTTTCCGAACGGCGGGCCGGCTGGGCAGGGTTGGACTTGGCTCTCGCGGGTTTGCGCCCCTTCGCGGGCTTTTTGTCGGTCGACCAGACGTCGCCTTTAGGATCTTCGCCAACCTCCTCGACGCTCCTGCCCGACTTCACCGAATCCGGCGCAGTCTCCAGGATATCCTCGTCATCGCGGGCGAAATCGTCGTCGACCTTGATCAGCAGCCAGTTGTCGCGCTTCTCGCCGCGGCGCGGCTTCAGCCTGACGAGATGCCAGCGGCCGCCGAGCTTGTGGCCTTCGAGCGTAAAGGCGATATGGCCCTTCTCCATGCCACGGACCGGATCGCTTTCAGGGATCCATTTGCCCTCGTCCCAGACGATCACCGAGCCGGCGCCATACTCGCCCTCGGGGATCGTGCCCTCGAAGGCGCCGTATTCGAGCGGGTGGTCCTCGACATGGACGGCAAGGCGCTTCTCGCCGGGATCGAGGCTCGGGCCCCGCGTCACCGCCCAGGACCAGAGCACGCCGCCATGCTCCAGCCTAAGATCGTAGTGGAGACGACGCGCGGCATGCTTGTGGATGACGAAGGCGCCGCTGCTCTGCGCTGCCTTGCGGCGGCTGGTGGCGCCTTTCGGCTCGCGGGTGCGGGAGAAGTCGCGTTTCGAGCGGTAGAGATCGAGATTGGCCATGGCGTCCTCCGACGCGCGTCAGGCGCTCTTTTTGGCCTTGCCGGCAGCAGGCTTCTTCGCCGGTTTGCCCGTACTCGCCGGCTTCTTGCCGCTGGAGGAGGAGGATTTGCCGGACGCCCCGCTCTCCTCGCCGAGGCTCTTCTTCAGGGCCTCGAACAGGTTGACGACGTTGGACGGGCGCTCGGCCGGTTTGGCGACCGGCGGCTTCTTGCCCTTGCGCTTGGCCGCGATCAGCTCGAGCAGCGCCTCTTCATAGCGATCCTCGAAGCCGCTGGGATCGAACTTCGCCTCTTTCTTCTCGATGATGTGCGTGGCGAGATCGACCAGTTCCGCGTCGAGCTTGCCCTTGCGCAGCCCGTCGAAGACCTCGTCCGGCTGGCGCACGGTCTTGTCGTAGCGCAGCGTCGTCAGCAGCAAGCCCTTGTCGAAGGGCTCGATCATCACCGGCCGCTCGCGGCGATAGAGCACGATGCGGGCAATGCCGGCCTTCTTCTGCTTCGCCATCGCCTCGCGGATCACGGCGAAGGCCTCTTCCGAGACTTCGTCGGAGGGGCTGAGATAATAGGGTTGGTCGAAATAGATCTGCGGGATCGCGGCGCGGTCGACGAACTGCTCGATCGAGAGCGTGTGCGAGCTCTCGATCTGGACCGCGTCGATCTCGTCCTCCTCGATCAGCAGGTATTCGTCGCCGCCGATCTCGTAGCCCTTGACCTCGTCATCGGGATCGACCGGCTTGCCGCTGACGCTGTCGATGTACTGACGGCGCACGGTATTGCCGGTCTTGCGGTTGATCACGCGGAAGGAGACCTTCTCGCTATGGTCGGTCGCCGAGGTCAGCTCGACGGCGCAGGAGACCAGCGAGAGCTTGAGATAGCCCTTCCAGGCCGGCCGGGGCGCCATCAGGCCGCCCTCAGCTTGGGCCGGGCCGGAAGGGCCGGCGGCAGGCCGCGCAGCCAGGCTTCAGCGCGGACGATCTCGTCGCGGGTCACGACCGGCACGGGATCGCAGAGAATTGCCAGCAGCACCTCGCGATCGATCTGGCCGTTGGCGATGACGTCGGCAAGTGCATCGCGGGTCTCGCGCTCGGCCCTGAGCTGGGCGCCGAGCGCGGCGATGAGGCGGTCTTTCGGCATGGCGGACATGATACGCGACCCCCGGGTTCGGAAACCTGCGGCGAGTCAACCGGCGGAGCCGTCAGAGGTTCCGAGAGCTCCGCTTCCTCCATGCTGCGATGCAGCGCCCTAGCGTTTCGTCAGATTTCGTGTATATGCCCGGGCAACCGGCCGCACAGCCGGCTGCGCATCCCTTCCGCGATGAGGCGGATGCGGGCTTCGGACCTTGCTGGACGACATCCCGGCCTGGCCCGCCAGATCAACACCCAACCGAAGGACATCACGATGTCGATCACTGCCGAGCGCAAGAACGCGCTCATCAAGGAACATGCCACCAAGCCGAACGACACCGGCTCGCCGGAAGTCCAGGTCGCGATCCTCACGGAGCGCATCAACAACCTGACCGGTCACTTCAAGTCCCACACCAAGGACAACCATTCGCGTCGCGGCCTGCTCAAGCTGGTCTCGCAGCGGCGCTCCCTGCTCGACTACCTCAAGGGCAAGGAAGAAGCGCGCTACAAGACCCTGATCGAGAAGCTCGGCATCCGCCGCTGATCGAACCGAATTCCCGCCCGGTGCCTCGCTGCTCCGGGCGGTTCTACGAGGGGCCAGCCTATGGCCTCGCTCCGGGAGCGCCGCAATGAGGCGACGTTCCCTCTTCAATGCGGCAACCGCATGGGGCGGCTTGCCGCATGATCCGCCGGCGTCAGTGACGTCCATGGCAGGATCGCCGAGCGCCCGGGCGCGCTTCCTGCAAGCTCATCCCGGACGTTTAGCCGTCTTGCCCATGGGCACGATCGACGCCGGACGGATCGCATCCGACCGAAAGACAATCCTATGTTCGATGTTCAAACCGAAGAGCTGATCTGGGGCGGGCGCAAGCTCGTGCTCGAAACCGGCAAGATCGCCCGCCAGGCCGACGGCGCCGTGCTCGCCACTTATGGCGAGACCGTCGTGCTCGCCACCATCGTCTCGGCCAAGGAGCCGAAGCCGGGCTTCGACTTCTTCCCCCTGACCGTGAATTACCAGGAGAAGACCTTCGCCGCCGGCCGCATTCCTGGCGGCTATTTCAAGCGCGAGGGACGCCCGACCGAGAAGGAAACGCTGGTCTCGCGCCTGATCGACCGGCCGATCCGCCCCCTCTTCGTCGAGGGCTACAAGAACGACACCCAGGTCATCGTCACCGTCCTGCAGCATGATCTCGAGAACGACCCCGACATCGTCGCGATGGTCGCGGCCTCGGCGGCGCTGACGCTCTCGGGCGTGCCGTTCATGGGCCCGGTCGGTGCGGCCCGCGTCGGCTATATCGACGGCGCCTACAAGCTCAACCCGCTGATCGAAGAGGTCAAGGAATCGCAGCTCGACCTCGTCGTCGCCGGCACCCAGGACGCCGTGCTGATGGTCGAGTCCGAGGCCAAGGAGCTGACTGAGGAGGTCATGCTCGGCGCCGTGATGTTCGGCCACAAGCATTTCCAGCCGGTGATCGACGCGATCATCCGCCTGGCCGAGAAGGCCGCCAAGGAGCCGCGCGACTACACCCCGGCCGACAACTCGGTCGTGCTCGACGCTGTCCTCAAGCTGGTCGACGCCGATCTGCGCGCCGCCTACAAGATCACCACCAAGGCCGAGCGCTACAAGGCCCTCGACGCCGCCAAGGCCAAGGTCCAGGCGCTGGTCTCGGCCGAGCCGGACGGCAAGACCACCTTCACCAAGGAGCAGGTCGCCGGCCAGTTCAAGGAGGCCCAGGCCAAGGTCGTGCGCTGGACCATTCTCGACGACGGCGTCCGCATCGACGGCCGCGACGTCAAGACGGTCCGCAAGATCGTGGCGGAAGCGGGCATCCTGCCCCGCACCCACGGCTCCTCGCTGTTCACCCGCGGCGAGACGCAGGCGCTGGTCGTGACCACGCTCGGCACCGGCGACGACGAGCAGTTCATCGACTCGCTGGAAGGCACCTACAAGGAAACCTTCCTGCTGCACTACAACTTCCCGCCCTATTCGGTCGGCGAGACCGGCCGCATGGGTTCGCCCGGCCGCCGCGAGATCGGCCATGGCAAGCTCGCCTGGCGCGCCATCCGTCCGATGCTGCCGGCGAAGTCGGAGTTCCCCTACACGATCCGCGTCGTCTCGGAGATCACCGAGTCGAACGGCTCCTCCTCGATGGCCACCGTCTGCGGCACCTCGCTGGCGCTGATGGATGCGGGCGTGCCGCTGAAGTCGCCGGTCGCCGGCATCGCCATGGGCCTGATCCTCGAGGGTGAGCGCTTCGCGGTGCTCTCCGACATCCTCGGCGACGAGGACCATCTCGGCGACATGGATTTCAAGGTGGCCGGCACCGCCGCGGGCATCACCTCGCTGCAGATGGACATCAAGATCGCGGGGATCACCGAGGAGATCATGAAGGTCGCCCTCGGCCAGGCCAAGGGCGGCCGCGAGCACATCCTCGGCGAGATGAGCAAGGCCCTCTCGGCCTCGCGCAGCCAGCTCGGCGAGTATGCGCCGCGCATCGAGACGATGAAGATCCCGGTCGACAAGATCCGCGAAGTCATCGGGTCGGGCGGCAAGGTGATCCGCGAGATCGTCGAGAAGACTGGCGCCAAGGTCAACATCGAGGACGACGGCACCATCAAGATCGCCTCGGCCGACGGCAAGTCGATCGAAGCGGCGATCAAGTGGATCAAGTCGATCGTCTCCGAGCCGGAAGCCGGCCAGATCTATGACGGCTCCGTCGTCAAGGTCATGGAATTCGGCGCCTTCGTGAACTTCTTCGGCGCCAAGGACGGCCTCGTCCATATCTCGGAGCTGGCCCCGCGCCGCGTCCAGAAGGTCCAGGACGTCGTCAAGGAAGGCGACAAGGTCAAGGTCAAGTTCCTCGGCATGGACGAGCGCGGCAAGGTGCGCCTGTCGATGAAGGTGGTCGACCAGGCCACCGGCGAGGACATCACCGAGAAGTTGAAGGCCGAGCGCGAGGCCGAGAAGTCCCGCGAGCGCCAGGGCGCGGAAGACTGATACGACGAGCTTTGTTTGCGCGAATTCTGATCGTGCGGCCGCAAGCGGCCGAACGGAAAGCGCGCTAGCGTTTCACGTGAATCAGACGCCCCGCATCGCAGGATGCGGGGCGTTTTCTTTTGGTCGGCCTCTGGTGCGTTGCAACGAAGTCAAATAGTCTAGACTTATTATCTTCGGAGACTGGCATGACCGCGCACCGCATCACCTCGCCAGAGCAGCTCGCCGCGCTCTATCCGAACCCGATCGCACCGGCCTCAATCATCAAGGAGATCGATCACATCGACGCCAACTACGGCGCGCTAATCTCCGCTTCGCCGTTTTTCGTGCTCGCGACTAATGGTCCTGACGGGCTGGATTGCTCACCGCGTGGGGATCAGCCGGGCTTTGTCACCGTCAGCGACGCCAAAACGCTGCTGATTCCGGATCGAAGAGGCAATAACAGACTGGATTCATTGAAGAATCTTCTGTCTGACAATCGAGTCGGAATGCTCTTTCTGATCCCCGGTTATGGCGAAACGCTGCGCGTGAACGGCAAAGCGGTGCTCTCGACCGATCCCGAGCTGTGTGCGCGCTTCGAGATGGCCGGGAAACTGCCGGCCTGCGTGATCGTCGTCACCGTCGAAGCGGCGTACTTCCAATGCTCGCGGGCGGTGGTGCGGGCCGATCTCTGGAACCCGGCTGTGCAGGTCGACAAGCGCTCGCTACCGAGCGCCGGCACGATCCTGCGCGACATCTCGGCGCGGGCCGCGACGGAAGCGTTCGACGGCGAGGCCTATGACAAGGCGCTGCCGGAGCGGGTCCGGGCGACATTGTACTAGCAGGCGTCATTCTCGGGCAGCGCGAAGCGCAGACCCGAGAAACTCGTGACGAGAACACTCTGACCGGAGCCTCCTCCGGCCTGAGATGCTCGGCTCAAGGCCGAGCATGACGTGCGCTGCCCAACTGCCGCTTACTCCAATCCCCCCACAGCAGCCTCGACCGCCTCGACGATCGCGCCGGAGCGGATCAGCGCCGTCGCCTGGTTCATCTCGGCGGCGTACCAGCGATCGCCGTCCAGCGCAGGCGGGATCGTCTCGCGCAGCGCGTCCAGCGCCGCCTGCGTGCCCTTGCCGAGCGGATGGGCCTTGGCGGTCTCGGCGATCAGCGAGAGCGCCTGGCAGGCCATCAGGATCTCGGCGGCGATGATCATCTCGACATTCTCGACGACGGTACGCGCCTTGCGGCCGCACCAGGTCGAGTTCGAGACATGGTCCTCGGCATTGGACTTTCCGGGGATCGAATCGACCGAGCCCGGCGAGGACAGGGTGCGGTTCTCCATCACCAGCGCCGACATCGAGCACTGCACGGTGGCGAAACCGGTGTTGAGCCCGCGCTTGCCGGCGAGCAGGTTGCGCGGCAGGCCGTAGCTCAGGGTCGGGTCGACCAGGCGGGCGAGGCGGCGCTCGCAGATCGAGCCGAGATCGGTCATGGCGATGGCGAGCAGATCCATCGCCTGCGCGACATACTGGCCGTGGAAATGGCCGCCGGAGATGACACGGTAGCCGTCATCCTCGGGGAAGATCAGCGGGTTGTCGGTCGCCGAATTGGTCTCGGTCGCGATGATCCGGCTGACATAGTCGAGGGCCTCGCGGGCGGGCCCGTGCACCTGCGGGGCGCAGCGCAGCGAATAGACGTCCTGCACGCGCGGGGCCGGCGGCTTGCCGGGCGTGCGGCCGATCTCGTCGGGATAGATCGTCTCGCGGGCCGAGGCCGAGCAGCGCTTGCTGCCCTGCGTGATCTTGAGCAGGTTGCGCGCCACCAGCGCCTGACCGGGATGCGGGCGGGCGGCATGGACGCGCGGATCGAAGGCGGCAAGCTCGCCGCGCATCGCTTCGAGCGAGAGGGCAAGGCCGATATCGGCGGCCTTGATCAGGCGCCTGGCGTCCTCGGTGGCGAGCACACCGAGCGCGAGCGACACCGTCGAGCCGTTGATCAGGGCCGAGGCATCCTTGGCGCCGAGCTTGAAGTCCGGCTCCAGCCCAGCCCTGGCGAGGGCCTCGCGAGCCTTCATCCGCTTGCCCTTGTAGACGGCTTCACCCTCCTCGAAGCCGCAGACCGCCGCCGACATATGGGCGAGCGGCGCGAGATCGCCGGAGGCGCCGACCGAGCCCTTTTGCGGGATCACCGGATGGATGCCGGCATTGAGGCAGGCGAGCAGGCGCTCGACGAGAGCGACCTGCGGGCCGGAATAGTTCGAGGCGAAGGCATTGGCGCGCAACAGCATGGTGGCGCGCGTCACATCCTCCGGGAAGGGCTCGCCGATGCCGGTGGCGTGGGCATAGACGCTCTTGCGCTGATATTCGGTCATCTCCGACATCAGCACGCGCTGGTCCTTGAACAGGCCGACGCCGGTATTGAAGGAGTACATGAACGGCGCTTCGTCGTTCATGAAGTTGGCGTCGATATGAGCGCGCGTCGCCGCGATCGCCTCGCGCGCGGACTTGGCCAGGCTCGCCTTCTCATAGCGGCCGGAGGCGCCGGGCCGGGCGACGCGCAGCACCTGCTTGCCCTTCAGGGTCCGTCCGTCGATCGTTACCGCCATGGCCTGCTCCTCGTCAGCTTTGCCGACGATCTAAAGGGCCGGCGCGGTAAAGGGAAAGAGCCTTTCCCTCCCGGAAACGAAAAGCACCTTGCACGATGCGGCGCTGCCGGCGCCGGGATCGATCCGCTGCGTCCATGCTGCGGCGCGACATCGGCGCGCCTTTACCCTGCGCCTGGAATCCCTCAAAGGTGGCGCCAGGAGGCTCCCTTATGGATTTCCAGGCCTTTTTCCGCAGCGAGCTCGATGCCCTCAAGGCCGAGGGCCGCTATCGCGTCTTCGCCGACCTCGAGCGCCGCGCCGGCCGCTTTCCGCGCGCCGCCTTCCATGGCCCGAACGGCCCGCGCGAGGTCACCGTGTGGTGCTCCAACGACTATCTCGGCATGGGCCAGCACCCCGCCGTGCTCGCCGCGATGCGCGAGGCGCTCGATGCCTGCGGCGCCGGCGCCGGCGGCACCCGCAACATCGCCGGCACCAACCACTACCACGTCCTGCTGGAGCGCGAGCTCGCCGACCTGCACGGCAAGGAGGCAGCCCTGCTGTTCAACTCCGGCTACATGTCGAACTGGGCCTCGCTCTCAACGCTGGCTTCGCGCATCCCCGGCTGCATCGTCCTGACTGATGCCGCCAATCACGCCTCGATGATCGAGGGCATCCGGCATTCGCGGGCCGAGAAACTGATCTTCGCCCATAACGACCCGCAGGACCTGCGCCGCAAGCTTGCGGGCATCGCCCCCGCCCGGCCGAAGCTGATCGCCTTCGAATCAGTCTATTCGATGGATGGCGACATCGCCCCGGTCGCCGAGTTCTGCGACCTCGCCGAGGAATTCGGCGCATTGACCTATATCGACGAGGTCCATGCGGTCGGGCTGTACGGCGCCCGCGGCGGCGGCGTCAGCGAGCGCGAGGGCTTGAGCCATCGGCTCGATCTGATCGAGGGCACGCTGGCGAAATCCTTCGGCGTGATGGGCGGCTATGTCACCGGCTCGGCTGATCTCTGCGACTTCATCCGCAGCTTCGCCTCCGGCTTCATCTTCTCAAGCTCACTGCCACCCGCGCTGGCGGCAGGTGCGCTTGCGGCGATCCGGCATCTCAAGACGAGTTCGGCCGAGCGCGAGGGCCAGCAGGACCGGGTCCGTAAGCTGCGTCACCAGCTCGATCAGGCCGGCATCCCGCATCTGGCCAACCCCAGCCATATCGTGCCGGTGATGGTCGGCGATGCCGGGCTGTGCAAGCGCATCAGCGACGAATTGCTGGAGCGCTTTGCGATCTACGTCCAGCCGATCAACTACCCGACCGTGCCGCGCGGCACCGAGCGCCTGCGGATCACGCCGACGCCGCTGCATTGCGACGAGGACATCGCCGCCTTAGTCTCCGCGCTCAGCGAAATCTGGAGCGCAACGGGGCTGAAGCGGGCTGCCTAAACGGCCGCCCTCTTCCTCAGAGCAGACCGTTATTGCCGGCGAGCGTCTTCAGGTTGACGTCCGGGCGTGCGCCGACATGGCTGATGATCTCGGCGGCAGCGAGGGCACCGAGGCGCAGGCAGTCGCGCGCCTCACGGCCCGAGGTCAGGCCGTACAGGAAGCCGGCGGCGAAGAGATCGCCGGCACCGGTCGCATCGACGACGCGCTCGACCGGGAAGACCGGCTCTGCCACGACGCCGTCCGGCGTCAGCGCCAGCGCGCCGTTCTCCGAGCGGGTGATGACTGCGAGGATGTTCTCCGCCCGCATCGCTGCCAGCGCCGTGTCGAAATCCGCGCTCTGGTAGAGGCTCTTCAGCTCGTGCTCGTTGGCGAAGACGAGATCGACCATCCGATTGCGGATCAGGCCGAGGAATTCGTCGCGATAGCGGTCGACGCAGAAGGAATCCGAGAGGGTGATGGCGACGCGGCCGCCGGCCTTGTGGGCGAGCTCGGAGGCCTTGCGGAAGGCGTCCTTGGCCGCCGGCGGATCCCAGAGATAGCCTTCGAGATAGACGATGTCGGCGTTCTCGACCGTGGCCGGATCGACATCGGCCGGCGACAGACCCTGGCAGGCGCCGAGATAGGTGTTCATCGTGCGCTCGCCATCGGGCGTGACGATGATGAAGGAGCGGGCCGTCGCCGGGCCCCCGGTCGCCGCAGCGGTGTCGAAGGCGACGCCCAGCGAAGTCAAATCGTGCCGGTAGAGCTTGCCGAGCTCGTCTGCCTTGACCTTGCCGATGAAGGCGCCCTTGCCGCCGAAGGAGGCGAGGCCGGCGATCGTGTTGGCGGCCGAGCCGCCCGAGACGACCTTGCCCGGACCCATCGCGCCATACAGCAATTCAGCCCGCGGCTCGTCAATCAGCGCCATCGAGCCTTTGACCAGCTCGTACTTAACCAGGAAGTCTTCCTCCGCCGAAGCGAAGACGTCGACGATGGCGTTGCCCAGGGCGAGCACGTCATAGCGCTTGGAGGTCATTGAACGATCCGTGATGGCGGGAGGATGGCGGCGTGTCGCATCTGACGGCAGGTCCGGTCAAGCGCCGCCGCGACGACGCACGGCACTGTCGAGAATCGAGGTCAGCGCTGCCAGGTCGGACGGGCCGAGCCATTGCACCTCATGGGCGAGGCGATTGGCGAACAGGGTCGCTTCCGGTTCGAGGCCGGCGGTGTCGATGACGATGCGCGGGTGAGAGAGCTCGGCGAGCCGGATCAATTCGTCGGCCTCGTCCCAGATCACGCCGAGATGATGGATCGCGCCCTGGATCAGGGTGAAGGTCGGCTGGCCGCGTTTGCCGTGTTCCAGCGCCGAGAGATAGGCGGGGGTGACGCCGAGCGCCTCCGCCATCTGGGCCAGGGTGACGCCGCGAGCGGCGCGCAATTCGCGGACGCGGCGGCCAAAGGGCGTCATCAGCCGGCCTCCCGGCTGCGGCGCAGGCGGATATAGAGCGCGCCGGTGCCGCCATGTCGCTGCTCGGCCTCGTCGAAGCCGAGCACCAGCGGGCGCAGGTCCGGCAGGCGCAGCCAATGCGGCACGTTGCGGCGCAGGATGCCCCTCTCCTCGCCATAAGTGACGTCGCCGGCGATGCCCTTGCCAGTCACGACCAGTACGAGTTTCGCGCCGCGCTGTTGCTGCAGGCGCAGGAAGCCGCGCAAGGCCGAATGCGCCTCATCCTGGCGCAGGCCATGCAGATCGATGACGGCCTCGACGCTCTGCTGGCCGCGGCGCAATTGCGTGCGCATGCGCCGCTCCAGCGGAACCAATGGCGGCGGTGCGGGCTTGGTGGGCCGGACAGGCGTCGGCATTGCAGGGGGCAGAACGCCTTCCGCAACTGCAGCAGGCTTGGCCTGCTCCACTTCCGGTTCGGGCTCGACCGGCGCGCGGCCGGCCAGCGGCTTGACCGTGCGCGCGACTTGGCGCCAGAGCGCGAGTTCCGCTTCGGAGAGGAGCTTGCCGCGCCGGCGCATGGCTCAGCGCGGCCAGAGCACGATGAAATCGACAGGGTGCCGGATCAGGCCGGCGCGATGGCCCGCTTCCGCCCCAGAGCCGACAAAGAGGTCGATCCGCGCCGGCCCGACGATCGCGGTGCCGGTGTCCTGCGCCAGCATCAGCCGGGCCAGTTTCTCGCTGCCGCCCTTGCCGTCGGGGATCTCGGTCTCGATCCAGGCCGGCATGCCATAGGGCCAGAGCGAGCGATCGACCGCGACGCTGCGCAGCGGAGTCAGCGGCAGGCCGGCCCCGCCGATCGGGCCGGATTGGGACGGAAGATCGTCGTTGCGGCCGTAGAAGACGAAGGAGCGGTTGAGCCGGATGAGGTCGCGGGCGAAGCTGGCATCGGCCTTGAGCCGAGCGATGAGCTTGTCCATCGTCATCTGCTCGGGCGGGATGTTCTCGCGACGGCTGAGCTCGCGGCCGAGCGAGGTATAGGGGTGGCCGTTGCGCCCGGCATAGACCAGGCGCGTCACCTTGCCATCCGGCAGGCGGATCCGGCCCGAACCCTGGACCTGCAGGACGAAGCGATCGACGGGATCGCGCATCCAGAGGATCTCCAGCCCCTGGCCGGCAAGTGCGCCTTCGTCGATCGCAGTGCGGTCCGGGAACGGCTCCAGCCCGTTAGCCGTGCGGCGGGCCGAGGTCAGGACGGGGTCGAGACCGGGCCAGTCGTCGCCCGGCATCTTGGTTACCAGGTCGGCAGGGCGGCCGTAGAGCGGTGTCGGGAAGGCATCGGAGCGGGTCAGCGAGCCTTCGAATTCCGGCTCGAAATAGCCGGTCATGAAGCCGCGCTCGGCGCCGGCCGGGCGGATGCGCCAGAAGGCGAAATTATCCGCGAAGAAGTTGCGGGCCGAGTCGGCAGTCACACCACCCGCGGCGAGCAGGGCCGCTGCCTTCAAGCACAGCGCCGGCAGGCTCGCTGGCATTGGAGCGCCCTGGCGCAGCGGCGGATCGGTCTCGCAGCCCTGCGCGAACAGGCGCAACACGGAAAGCTGGTCGTCGGCACTCCAGCCGGCAAGCGAAGCGGGCGCCACGGGTTCGGCCCGGGCGCCCTGCGGCAGAGATGGGGGAGAAGCGTCTGCGCCCGTCATCGATAGGCCTGCGACCAGTAGCCCCAGAGCGAGACCGGCGACACGGATCACGCGGCCGATTCGGTGGCGACCAGCAGCCAGTTCGGATCGCGGCTGCCGAGCTGGCGCGCGAAGGTCCAGACGTCGTTGACCTCGGAGACCGCATCGGCGCTGCCGTCGACGACATTGCCCTGCGCGTCGCGGACGGCGCTGATCAACTGCGAGACGAACGCAATGGTGACCTGGGCGGCCTTGCCCTTGACGTCGACGCCGACGATCTCGGCCTTGTCGATCGAGACGAAATTGGACTCGGCCTTCTCCCCGCGCTTCTCGCGCTCGGCGATCGCCTGCTCGAAGCCGTCATAGACCTCCTTGGCGAGCAGACCCTTCAGGGTCTTGCGGTCGCCGCGAGCGAAGGCGGTGACGATGGTCTCATAGGCCGATTTCGCGCCAACGAGGAAACCCTGCGGCTCGAAGCGCGGCTCCTGACGGACGATGGCGTCAAGACCGACGGCGATAGCTGAGCCCGGCGCGGCGATGTCCTTCCAGCGCTCGGCGTCGGCCACAGGCGCAGCTGCCGCATCATTGGCGGCGCCCGGTAGGCGGACGACATTGTCGCGGCGCTCGCCATTGGCCGGCTGGTCCGGGCGCAGCGGCGGGGTCTCGCGGCGAGCGAACGGGTCGGCCGGTGGCTTCTCGTGCCCGGTCTTCTGGCCCAGAACCGAGCGCAGTTTCCAGGCGACGAAAACGGCCAGGGCCAGGAAGACCAGGGTCGTCATATCGAAATTCTGCATCGCCGGCTGATCCGAACCTCGAAAACTCGTTCCCGCGCGGGCGCGCTCCTGCGGCCCGTCATCGAACGGATATGGTGAGGGAGGCTCGTAACATCCACCCCCGGGGCGCGACAAGGGCGCGAAAGCGCGCTTCGCTTGTGCCGGCCCCGCCGCCATGATAGCCGACGCGAGCCCGGCGCCGCCGCCTTGCCGGGCAATTCCGGCCACGGCACGGAATTCCCGATGGTTTTCTAGACAATGATGATGGGACCCATGGCCAACGAAAACGGCAACGGCGCCGGCGCCGCCGACCAGCAGGCGCCCAGCCTCAATACGCTGGTCCAGTACATCAAGGACTTCTCCTTCGAGAATCCCAATGCCCCGCGCTCGCTGATCCAGCAGCAACAGCAAGGCGGACCGCAGATCGGCTTGCAGGTCAACGTCCACGCCAACGCCCTCGGCGAGAACGACATCGAGACGATCCTGACGCTCGAAGGCAAGGCGACGCTCAACGACGAGACGCTGTTCGCCTTCGAGCTGAGCTATGCTGGCGTCTTCCGCATCTTCGGCGTGCCGCAGGAACAGGTGCATGCCGTCGTGATGATCGACTGCCCACGCCTGCTCTTCCCGTTCGCCCGGGCGATTGTCGCCGAGGCCGTCCGCAATGGCGGCTTCCCCCCGCTCTATATCGACCCGATCGACTTCGCCGCGCTCTACCGCCAGCGCCTCGAGGAGATGCAGGCCCAGCAGGGCACGCCGAACGCCTGAATCGCGGCCGGCATCACGAATTCGACAGGAAAGAGCCCTTCGGGGCTCTTTTTTATTGGACGACCCGTTGCAAATCGCCCGGGCGTTTCCATCTCCCGCGGGCCAGAGGCCGCCATTCCGGCGCGCCGTTCCCGCGAGGTACACGACGTCCATGGATTCCCTTATGACGCTCGCCGCCGACCCAGCAGTCTGGGTGGCGCTCGGCGCCCTGATCGCCATGGAGGTCGTCCTCGGTATCGACAACCTCATCTTCATCTCGATCCTGACCAACAAGCTGCCTGAGCATCAGCGCTCGCGCGGCCGGCGGATCGGCATAGGCCTGGCGCTGATCCTGCGCCTCGGCCTGCTCTCGACCGTCGCCTTCATCGTGCAGCTCACCGCGCCGGTGTTCTCGGTCTTGGGCAAGGCCTTCTCCTGGCGCGACATCATCCTGATCGCCGGCGGCCTGTTCCTGGTCTGGAAGGCGACGAAGGAGATCCATCACAAGGTCGATCCCGATCACGGGCCCGACATGTTCGATGGCAGCGCGGCCGCGGCCGTGACCTTCAGCGGCGTGATCTTCCAGATCCTGCTGCTCGACCTGGTCTTCTCGATCGACAGCATCATCACCGCCGTCGGCATGACCGAGCATATCCCGGTGATGGTGATCGCCGTCGTCGTCGCCGTCGCGGTGATGCTGCTCGCGGCCGATCCGCTCGCCCGCTTCATCGACAAGAATCCGACGATCGTGATGCTGGCGCTCGGTTTCCTGCTGATGATCGGCGGCACCTTGATCGGCGAGGGCTTCGGCGCGCACATCCCGAAGGGCTACATCTACGCCGCCATGGCCTTCTCGGCCCTGATCGAGGGGCTGAACATGATGTCGCGCCGCGCCAGCCGGAAACAGGGCGAGTAGCAAGTGCGTCCGTCATGCTCGGGTTGGGCCCGAGCATGACGCTAGGCCTCAGGCCTCCTCGGGCACGCCGAGATAATCGCGCCAGAGCGGCCCTTTGAGCTTCAGCACGAAGGCCTCGTGGGCCGCTCTTTCCTCAGGCGTCAGCCGCGGAGCGAGCGCCCGCTGACGCACCGGGCGTTCCATCGCGACCGCGAGTCCCACTCCGGCCTTGCCGGCGGCGGCGCTGCCAAAGCCGAGGCTGGTCTGCTTGCCACCGATCAGCTCGATATAGACCTCGGCCAGGATCTCGGAGTCGAGCAGCGCGCCGTGCTTGGTGCGGCGGCTGTTGTCGATGCCATAGCGCGAGCAGAGGGCGTCCAGGCTGTTGCTGGCGCCGGGATGCTTGCGCCTCGCCATGGAGAGCGTGTCGACCACCAGCGACGGCATGATCGCAGGCAGGCCGACCCGGCCGAATTCCATATTGATGAAGCCGACGTCGAAGGCCGCGTTATGGATGACCAGCTTGGCATCCGCGATGAAGGCAGCGAACTCGCTGGCGATCGCGGCAAAGACCGGCTTGTCGGAGAGGAAGGCCGCGGACAGGCCGTGGACCTTGAAGGCGCCCTCCGGCATGTCCCGCTCGGGATTGATGTAGACGTGATAGGTGCGGCCGGTCGGGCAGTGGTTGAGGAGCTCGACGCAGCCGATCTCGACGATGCGGTCGCCCTTCAGCGGTTCGACGCCGGTGGTCTCGGTATCGAGAACGATCTCGCGCATGTCAGCCTGCCCTTTCGGCCCGGCCGAAGCGGCCGGCGACGGCATTCAGGATAGAACGGACCTGGCGCTCAGCCGCCACGAGCCCCCGCGAAGTGTCCACAAGGAAGTGGGCCCGACGCCGCTTCTCCGCATCCGGCATCTGGCGGGCGAGGATCGCGGCGAGCTTCTCCTCGGTCATGCCGGGGCGGCCGAGGACGCGCTTGCGCTGGACCTCGACCGGAGCCGTGACGACGACGACCGCGTCGCAGCGCCCTTCCCCGCCGGTCTCCAGCAGCAATGGCACGTCGAGCACGGCGACCGTTGCGCCGCTCTTGCGAGCCCGTGCCAGGAAGGCCTGCTCCTCGGCGCGCACCAGCGGATGGACGATCGCCTCGAGCTTGGCCAGCGCCTCGGGGCGACCGAGCACGGCGGCGGAAAGCCTGGCGCGGTCGACCCCGCCATTGGCTGTCGTGCCCGGAAACGCCGCCTCGATCTGCGGCGCCGCGGCACCGGCGTAGAGATCATGGACCGTCTGGTCGGCGTCGTGGACAGGCACGCCGGCAGCGCGGAACATCTCTGATGTCGTCGACTTGCCCATGCCGATCGAGCCGGTGAGGCCGAGCAGGAAGGTCATGGCAGTACCTCCTCCATCGCGCTCACGCGCGGGGAATGTCGACTTCGAGTTTCGCGCGCAGCTCCGCCGTCACCTGCGGACGGACGCCGAACCAGCGCTCGAAACCCGGCACCGCCTGGTGCAGCAGCATGCCGAGACCATCGACCGGGATACCGCCGCGGCGCCGGGCCTCGGCGAGCAGCGGCGTCTCCAGCGGGACATAGACGATGTCGTCGACGATCGTGCCGGAGCGCAAAGCGGAGAGATCGATCTCCAAAGGCGGCTGGCCATGCATGCCGAGCGAGGTGGTGTTGACGATCAGGTCGCTCTCGCCGACGAGCCGAGCGACGTCTTGCCAGGGCCGCGCTTCGACCGTCCCGGGGAAGGAAGCCGCCAGCTCGACCGCGCGCTCCGGACTGCGATTGACCAGCAGGATACTGCCGAGGCCGCGTTCGACGAGGCCATGGATCACGGCGCGGGCCGCGCCGCCTGCACCGAGAATAAGAGCCGTATTACTCCGCCCGGCCCAACCGGGCACGCAGGCATCGAGATGGGCCAGAAAGCCATAGGCGTCGGTGTTGTCGCCGCGGAGCGTGTCGCCATCCATCCAGAGCGTATTGGCCGCACCCATCGCCAGCGCCGTCCCGCTGGCCTCGTCAAGCAGAGGCAGCACGACCTCCTTGTTCGGCACGGTGACATTGCCGCCGACGAACTCGCCGGAGCGCAGCCGGGCGATGAAGCCCGCCACCTCTGCCGGCGGAACGTCAACACGCTCATAGCTGCCGGCAAGGCCATGCTCGGCCAGCCAGTGGCCATGGATCAGCGGCGAGCGGGAATGCGCCACGGGGTGTCCGATGATGAAGCAGCGTTTGGCCATGGCAATCGTGGAGCTAAGGATCATGCAACGAGGTCAAGCTCGCGCAGCGTCGCGAGCAGGCTCAGCATCGGCAGGCCAAGGATGGTGGAGTGATCGCCATCGATCGCCTCGAACAGATGGATGCCGAGACCTTCCAGCTGATAGCCACCGACGCTGCTGGTCGCAGCCGGACCGGCGAGCGCGACATAGTCCCTGATGAAGCCCGGGGTCAGCGGGCGCATGGCGAGCACCGCGCTGCTGGCGCTGCGGCCAATAATCCGGCCATCGCGAGCCAGGGTGAACGCCGAGGTGAGCTCGTGCTTGCGGCCGGCGAGCATCGCGATCTGCCGCTCGGCTGCCGCCGCGCCCTCCGGCTTGTGGAACGGACGGCCTTCGCAGATCAGCATCTGGTCTGCAGCAAGGACGATGCGGCCAGGATGTGATGGCGAAACCGACAGGGCCTTGGCTTCGGCCAGCGCGGCAGCGACGCCGGCGGGCGGACCACCCATGGCGAGGAAGTCGGCCTCGATCGCGCGCTCATCGACATCGGGCCTGATCGCGTCGACCGGAATGGCTGCTGCTTCGAGCAGTTGGCGTCGCGTCGCGCTGCCGGAGGCCAGGACGAGTGGCGCCCCTCCCCGCCAGAATGTGGCTGGACCGGTCACGTCGCGATGAACTTCATGCGGTGGTCGCGCAGCAGGTCGAGGATCGCGGCAGCGGTTTCCTCGATCGAGCGGCGGGTGACGTCGATCACCGGCCAGCCCCGGCGGGCGCAGAGCCGGCGCGACTGGGTGAGTTCGTCAGCGACCGCATCGGGATCGACATAGGGCGTCTCGTCATCCGCCTTCAGCGACAGGAGCCGGTTCTGGCGGATCTGGATGATGCGTTCGGCGCTGGCGACGAGGCCAACGATCAGCGGCTTTTTCAGGCTCTCGATCTCGGCCGGCAGCGGCACGTTCGGCACCAGCGGGATATTGGCGGTCTTGATGCCTCGATTGGCGAGATAGATGCTGGTCGGCGTTTTCGAAGTCCGGCTGATGCCGAGCAGGACGACATCGGCGCTTTCGAGATCGCCGCCGAGCTGGCCGTCATCATGCATCAGCGTGTAGTTCATCGCGTCGATACGGCGGAAATAGTCGGCATTGAGCGTGTGCTGCGCGCCGGGACGTGGTGCCGAAGCCTGGCCGAGATAGGACTGGAACAATGAGTGCACGGGTTGCAGGACCGAAAGGCAGGGGCAACCGATGTCGCGGCAGAAGGCTTCCAGTCGCTCGGCCCATTCCGGTTCGACCAGGGTATAGAGCACGACGCCGGGCGAGGATTCGATTTCGGCGAGCACGCGCGACAACTGGTTCTCGGAACGGACGAGCGGGTAGACATGCTCGATCGCCGAGACCGCCTCGTACTGCGCCACGGCGGCACGGCTGACTGCGATCAGAGTCTCGCCGGTCGCGTCGGAGACCAGATGCAGGTGAAAATAATTGCGCGCCACGGCTTCCGTCGCCCCCGTCGGCCTTGTCTTGCATCCAGCTCTAGAGCTGTTCCGCCAGCCTGGGAATCCCTTTTCGATCCGCCGGACATGACCGGACCCACGCGTTTGGAGCCTGGGATGACTGGGGATAACCCCGCCCTGCCGGAGACCTCTTCCGAGGGGGCGGGATAACCCCGGCCAAAGCTCAACAGGCATCGGCCTGTGGGTTGAATCGGGATGTTTCACGTGAATCATTTTTGGACGTGGCGCCAAGCCGCGCCGCCGGGCGAAATCCAATTCGTTAAGAAACCCTTAAGGGCTGGTCGGCCTGATGGAGGCCATCCTGACGGCCGACGTGCGACCTGTGGAGCGGTTGTGGACAATCTTGGGGCGGGCTATGTGCCCCCATCCAGGAGTCAAAACAGAAGACTCTCTTAGAAAAGAATCTTTTTAGGACGATGGCCGGGATAGCCCGGTGCGCTTCATGACCCAGAACCTTTACCTGCGTGCTCTCTCTGGCGAGACCCTGCCCAAGCCTCCGCTCTGGCTGATGCGGCAGGCTGGCCGATATCTGCCGGAGTATCGTGAGCTTCGCGCCAAGGCGGGGGGCTTCCTCGACCTTTGCTACAATCCGCAATGGGCTGCCGAGGTGACCCTGCAGCCGATCAGGCGATTCGGCTTCGACGCGGCGATCCTGTTCTCCGACATCCTGGTGATCCCGCATGCGCTCGGGCAGAAGCTCTGGTTTGCACAAGGCGAGGGGCCAAGGCTGGAACCCGTCGCCGATGAAGCACGGTTCGGCGAGATCCGTGAGGAGATCGATCCTGATGTGCTAGGGCCGGTCTACGAGACCGTCAGGCGCGTGAAGGCCGCCCTTCCCGCCGGCACGGCGCTGATCGGCTTCTGTGGCGCGCCCTGGACAGTCGCGACCTATATGGTCGCCGGGCGCGGCACGCCGGACCAGGGACCGGCCAAGGAGCTGTTCCGGCACGACCCGTCCCTATTCGCAAGGCTGATCGATCGGCTCGTCGTCAATTCCGCTGCCTATCTGAGCGCGCAGATCGATGCCGGCGTCGACGCCGTCCAAATCTTCGACAGCTGGGCCGGCTCGCTCGGGCCGGACGATTTCCAGCGCTGGTGCATCGAGCCGACCAGGCGGATCGTCGATCTCGTCCGCGCACGGCACCCCCAGGCAAAGATCATCGGTTTCCCACGTGGCGCCGGTGCCGGCATTCCGGCTTACGTCCGCGAAACCGGCATCGATGCGGTCGGTCTCGAAACGGAGATCGATCGAAGCTTCGTGCGCGAGGCGATCCAAAAGCTGGTGCCGGTGCAGGGCCATCTCGATCCGCAGCTGCTGCGAGCCGGCGGACCCGAGCTCGACCGTGAGATCGAAGCGATCCGTGCGGCATTCGGCGATAGCCCATTCGTCTTCAATCTCGGGCATGGCATTCTGCCGGACACGCCGATCGCTCATGTCGAGCGACTGGTCGAGCTGGTTCGCGCCTGAAGCCTGAAGGACTACCGCCATGGCTTATGAATGGATCAAGGCTTTCCACGTCATGGCGGTGATCGCCTGGATGGCCGGAATGCTCTATCTGCCGCGGTTGATGGTCTATCACGCCGAGGCGCAGGTCGGCTCGATCCAGTCCGAGACCTTCAAGATCATGGAGCGCCGGCTGCTCAAGGGGATCATCAATCCCTCGATGATCGCGACCTGGCTGCTCGGGCTCTATCTCGCCTGGAGCGGATTCGCCTTCAAGGGCGGCTGGCTGCACGGAAAGATCGCGCTGGTCCTTGTCCTCTCGGGCATCCATGGCTATCTCAGCGGCAGGGTCAGGGCCTTCGCCGAAGACCGCAACGACAAGCCGGCGCGGTTCTACCGCATCCTCAATGAGGTGCCGGCTCTGCTGATGGCCGTTATCGTCATCCTGGTGATCGTCAAGCCGTTCTGAGATCGCGGTGGTTTCCCGCTTGAGCGATTCAGGGAAAGCGGTTATCAAGCCTCTGCGCTTTTCGTACGCGTCCTCCCTATCGTCGACGGCTCGTGCCGCGGCTGCTTTCTCGGCCGACACGACTTCCTGACAAGTGGGCCTTCAGGCCCTTCGTCCCGTCGATCCCCCAACTGCCGTCCGGCCTGCCAGATTGCGGGCCTGTTACTTCGGGTACCCCATGCGGGAAATCAAACTCCACGAACTCAAGGCGAAGTCGCCGACCGAACTGCTCACCTTCGCCGAAGGCATGGAGGTCGAGAACGCGAGCACCATGCGCAAGCAGGAGCTCATGTTCGCCATCCTGAAGCAGCTCGCTTCCCAGGAAACCGAAATCCTCGGCGAAGGCGTCGTCGAGGTGCTGCAGGACGGCTTCGGCTTCCTGCGCTCCTCGGATTCGAACTACCTGCCGGGTCCTGACGACATCTACGTCTCGCCCACGCAGATCCGGAAGTTCGGCCTGCGCACCGGCGACACCGTCGAAGGTCCGATCCGTGGCCCCAAAGATGGCGAGCGCTATTTCGCCCTGCTCAAGGTCAACACGATCAACTTCGAGGATCCCGAGAAGATCAAGCACAAGATCCACTTCGACAACCTGACCCCGCTCTATCCCGACGAGCGGCTGAGGCTCGAGGTGCAGGATCCCACGAAGAAGGACTTCTCGCCGCGCGTCATCGACATCGTCGCGCCGATCGGCAAGGGTCAGCGCGCTTTGATCGTGGCGCCGCCCCGCACTGGCAAGACCGTGCTGCTGCAGAACATCGCGCAGTCGATCACGACCAACCATCCCGAGTGCTATCTGATCGTGCTGCTGATCGATGAGCGGCCCGAGGAAGTCACCGACATGCAGCGTTCGGTGAAGGGCGAGGTCGTGTCCTCGACCTTCGACGAGCCGGCGACCCGCCACGTCCAGGTCGCGGAGATGGTGATCGAGAAGGCCAAGCGCCTGGTCGAGCATGGCCGCGACGTCGTCATCCTGCTGGATTCGATCACGCGCCTCGGCCGTGCCTACAACACCGTGGTGCCGTCCTCTGGCAAGGTGCTGACCGGCGGTGTCGATGCCAACGCCCTGCAGCGGCCCAAGCGCTTCTTCGGCGCCGCCCGCAATATCGAGGAAGGTGGCTCGCTGACCATCGTCGCGACCGCCCTGATCGACACCGGCAGCCGCATGGACGAAGTCATCTTCGAGGAGTTCAAGGGCACCGGCAACTCGGAAATCATCCTCGACCGCAAGGTGGCCGACAAGCGCATCTTCCCGGCGATCGACATCATCAAGTCGGGCACCCGCAAGGAGGAGCTCATCACGCCGCGCTCCGATCTGCAGAAGACCTATGTGCTGCGCCGCATCCTCAACCCGATGGGCCCGCAGGACGCGATCGAGTTCCTCTTGGACAAGCTGCGCCAGACCAAGCAGAACTCCGAGTTCTTCGATTCGATGAACACCTGATCGGCGATTATCGTTCAGCGACAACGAAGGGTCCCGGCGCGATGCCGGGGCCTTTTTTATGGTCGGTATCAGTGGAGGCCTAACGCGCGCGCGACCTCCTCAGTCAATCGATTCGGGTCCGTGACGGGCGGCAGGCAGCGGCCTCGCAGGCAGACGAAGGCGGCGCCTTTCCCGCTTGCCTGGCGTAGGCGCGGGCCGGGTGTTCGGGATCTGCTTCTTCCCGGGTCGGGGCAATCGACCCTATCGTCGTCAGATTCGGTAATGCCAGCGCGGTCTGCCTGAAGGATTCTCGAGTCGGACCGGCGAAGATGATCTCCGCGCCATTGCGGGCGAGGTGGTAAGCATTCAGGATCGAGCTATGGAGCCATCGGGCATGCGCGCTGCCGGAGCGATGATGCAAGTCGTTGGCATTGGTACGGCATCGCCATGAGTCGGGGCGGGTACGACCGCTGACCGGTGGAATCGGTCTGAGTCTTCCACGGCGGTCCTGAGTCACCCTCGCGGTAGTGCCGATCATTATGCGAGCTTCACCGCCTCGCGACGCCGAGGTCGTTCCGTTCATCGGTTCTTCGAGAATGGGCCAAGAATCGCGTCGGTAGCGAAACAAAAGCCATGAATGAGCTCGACCCCGCCCTTACGCCCGGGGATCCGCGATGCAGATATAGGCGCTGCCCGGCCGTTTGTTGCGATCGGTCTTGATGTTCACGAAGAGCTCGTTCATCACCGCGGCGATAGCTGGGTTCTCGAAACTCTCATGCGCCCTGACATGGCTGCAACAGATAGGAACTGGCGGCGTGCTCCAAGCAGTTCATCGACGGAACTCCGGCCCTGGCGGCAACAAGCGGTGAAAGCCCATCCGACGATTGTGGCGCTGTCCTCCGGTGCCGGGCGTGCTGGCGTCGCCGTGGTCCGGGTATCCGGCAATCGCGTCCGATTCGTTGTCGAAACGATCGCCGGGTCTATGCCGGAGGCGCGCAAAGCGACTTATCGTCCGTTGCGTGATCCTGATGGCGCGATCATCGACCACGGGCTCGTCCTGTTCTTTCCCGCGCCTGCCAGCTTCACCGGCGAAGACGTTGCCGAGTTCCATATTCACGGCTCGCGCGCGGTGCTGGCGCGGCTGCTTTCTGTCCTCATGGCGGTGCCTGGCCTGCGCCTGGCAGAAGCCGGCGAGTTCACCCGTCGCGCCTTCGAAGCCGGCAAGCTTGATCTCGCCGCGGTAGAAGGCCTTGCCGACCTGATCGATTCGGAAACGGAATGGCAGCGCAGGCAGGCGCTGCGCCAGATGGAAGGGGCTTTGGGTCAGGCCGCCGGCGAATGGCGCAGGGCGCTGATCAAGGCGATGATGCTGCTCGAGGCCGAGATCGATTTTTCCGACGAAGGCGATGTCGGAGGCCCGCTGATTGCCGAAGCCGTCGCCGGGGCGCAGGGTGTCCTTGGGAGCCTACAGGTAGCGCTTGGTAGTTTTGCGGCGGGAGAACGAGTTCGCGAGGGCTTTGTCGTAGTTCTCGCCGGGCCACCCAATGCCGGTAAGTCGAGCCTGCTCAATGCGCTGGTGCGACGCGACGTCGCGATCGTCTCGCCGATCCCCGGCACGACCCGGGATGCCATCGAGGTCAGGCTGGATCTGGGCGGTATTCCCGTCGTGCTGGTCGATACCGCCGGCTTGCGCGAGAGCTCTGACGAGATCGAGGCTGAAGGTGTGCGGCGCGCCCGCCAGAAAGCGGCCCATGCCGATCTGGTCTTGCGTCTGCGCCCGCCCGATTCGGGGCCGGAACGAATCGATGCAGGCACTACCGAAATTGCTGTCGCCACGAAGCTCGACCTCGGTGGTAGTGCTTGCCCTGGTGAAGTCGGTGTGTCCGCCGTCACCGGTGCGGGACTAATGGAACTGGTCGAGCTCATTGCGTCTCGTCTCGGCAAGCTCGGTCAGGCGGAGCCTGCGCTGGTTACGCGTGAGCGCCAGCGTGTCGCGGTGGCGGACGCCGCGACTGCGATCGAGCGCGCCGCTCTGCTCCCCCAGGAGCAGCCCGAGCTCATCGCGGAGGAGTTGCGCCTCGCTGTCCGGGCTCTGGAGCGCCTGATCGGCAAGGTCGATGTCGAGGATGTGCTCGACAGCCTGTTCTCCGGCTTCTGCATCGGCAAGTAGGCGGTTTTCATTGACCTCGCGGCCCGGCTTGGCTAGCGAATTGGTCATGTCGGATGCACAGGCGAACCAGCACTACGATGTCGTCGTGGTGGGCGGCGGCCATGCCGGGGCGGAAGCTGGGGCTGCGGCGGCGCGCGCCGGCGCCAGGACAGCGCTGATCACCCAGCAGATCGCCACCGTCGGCGCGATGTCGTGCAACCCGGCGATCGGCGGGCTCGGCAAGGGCCATCTGGTCCGCGAGATCGATGCGCTCGACGGGATCATGGCGCGTTGCGCCGACCAGGGCGGTATCCAGTTCCGTATGCTCAACCGGCGCAAGGGGCCGGCGGTGCGCGGTCCACGGGCCCAGGCCGATCGCAAGCTCTACCGCGAGGCGGTGCAAGCAGCGTTGGCGGCTCAGGCCGGGCTGACCCTGATCGAGGGCGAGGCGTTCGATCTTGAGATCGTGGGTGGGGAGGTCGCCGGCGTCGTGTTGGCGGATGGTCGTCGATTCGCCTGCGGAACGGTGGTGCTGACCACCGGCACTTTCTTGCGTGGCCTGATCCATATCGGCGAGACCAAAATCCCGGCCGGCCGTGTCGGGGAGGCGCCCTCGCTTGGTCTGTCGGCAACGCTGGAGCGGCATGGCTTCCCGCTCGGGCGGCTGAAGACCGGAACACCGCCGCGGCTGGACGGCCGGACGATCGACTGGGCCAGCCTGGAGATGCAGCCGGGCGACGATCCGCCGGAGCCGTTCTCGGCGATGACTGAGGCGATCACCACGCCGCAGATCAGCTGCGGCGTGACCCGGACGACTTTGGCGACGCATGAGCTGATCCGCGCCAATCTGCACCGGGCGCCGATGTTCTGCGGTCAGATCGAGGGGCGCGGGCCGCGCTATTGTCCCTCGATCGAGGACAAGGTGGGCCGTTTCGGCGATCGCGACGGCCATCAGATCTTCCTCGAGCCCGAGGGTCTCGACGATCGCACGGTCTATCCGAACGGGATCTCGACCTCGCTACCGGAGGATGTCCAGCTCGGTCTGCTCAAGACGATACCGGGCCTGGAACGCACCGTGATGCTGCGGCCGGGCTATGCGATCGAGTACGACTATGTCGATCCGCGCGCGCTGACGCCGACACTTGAGACGCGGGCGATTGCAGGCCTCTTCCTCGCCGGCCAGATCAACGGTACGACGGGCTATGAGGAAGCGGCGGCGCAGGGTCTGCTCGCAGGCCTCAATGCAGCACGCCGCGCCGGGGGCAGCAAGCCCGTCAGCCTCGACCGGACGCAATCCTATATCGGCGTGATGGTCGATGATCTGGTGACCCGCGGCGTTACGGAGCCGTATCGGATGTTCACCTCGCGTGCCGAGTTCCGGTTGTCGCTGCGCGTCGACAACGCCGATGAACGCCTGACGCGCCTCGGCATCGCGCTTGGAGTCGTCTGCAGCGCTCGCCAAGAGCGTTTTGAGCGCCGGCAGTCAGAAATCGTTAAGCTTACCGAACTCTTGTGCGAACGGACGCTCTCACCGAATGAAGCAGCGGCGGCCGGGCTGGAGCTCAACCGCGATGGGATCCGGCGCCCAGCGTTCCAAATTCTATCTTATCCCGCTATCGATTTCGAAGCTCTGCTCCGAGTCTGGCCCGATCTGGCGGCGTTCTCCGAGCCGGTGCGGGCGCGGGTCGCAGCGGACGCGACCTATGCGGTTTATCTCGGCCGGCAGGCGGCCGAGATCGAATCCTATCAACGGGATCAGGCGCTGGCGCTGCCCGCCGATCTCGATCTCGACGGTATCTCAGGCCTATCGAACGAGTTGCGGCTGAAACTGCGCGCGGCTTGGCCGAGCAACCTGGCGCAGGCGGGCCGGATCGAGGGAATGACGCCGGCGGCCTTGACCCTGTTGGCTGCTCATGCTCGCAAGCATCAGGCCACGCGCTTGGCGGATGCAGAGGCATGACCCTGTGACTTATGTTGATAAGGCGGATAACTCCGACCGCCTCCACGCTTTTCGCTTGACGCCTGTTTCACGTGAAACACAGGAGCGCCTCGCCATTCTGGTGGCGGAGCTCAAGCGCTGGCAGCAGGCGAAGAATCTGGTCTCGGGGGCGACGCTTGATGCGGTCTGGACCCGGCACGTTGCCGATTCCCTGCAGTTGCTCGACCATGCGCCACAGGCGCGGCGTTGGCTCGACCTCGGCTCGGGTGGCGGTTTTCCCGGCCTGGTGCTCGGCATTCGGTTGGCGGAACTGGGCGGGCATATCGACCTGGTTGAAAGCAACGCCCGCAAATGCGCCTTCCTGCGCCATGCTGCGCGGCTGACCGGCTCACCTGTCACCGTCCACAATGCCCGGATCGAGGATGTTGTCGACGGTTTCGTCGGCAAGGTGGAGGCCGTAACGGCACGAGCGCTGGCACCGCTGCCCTTGCTGCTCGACTGGTGTAAAGAGCTGTTGAGAACCGGGGTGACAGGAGTCTTTCCCAAGGGACAACATCTAGAGGCGGAATTGACCGCCGCGGCTAAATATTGGAAGATTCAGGCCACAACGTTTCCATCCTTGACGGATTCGGCGGCCGCTATCCTGGTGATCGGTGGCGCCGAGAAACGGGCCGATTGATGACCGATCCTCGTCCTATCTCCATTCCGGCGCGGCCGCGTGTGCTGGCGCTCGCCAATCAGAAGGGCGGGGTCGGCAAGACCACGACCGCGATCAACCTTGGTACCGCCCTCGCCGCCATCGGCGAGAAGGTGCTGATCATCGATCTCGACCCGCAAGGCAACGCTTCGACCGGGCTCGGCGTCGACCGGAAGAGCCGCAAGGCCTCGACCTATGACGTGCTCTGCGGCGATATCGGCCTGGGCATGGCGATGCAGGCAACGGCCGTTCCCAATTTGTCCCTGGCGCCATCGACGCTCGATCTTCTGGGCGTCGAGCTCGAGATCGCCGGCGCCAAGGACCGCGCCTTAAGGCTGAAGAAGGCGATCGATGAGCTGGTCCACGACCAGCGTTGCAACGACCTGACCTATATCCTGATCGATTGCCCGCCCTCGCTCAGCCTCATCACCATCAACGCGATGACCGCGGCCGACGCGGTGCTGGTGCCGCTGCAATGCGAGTTCTTCGCGCTGGAGGGTCTCAGCCAGCTGCTCAAGACGGTCGAGCAGGTCCGTGCTGGCCTCAATCCGCGCCTGATCATCCAGGGCGTGGTGCTGACCATGTACGACCCCCGTAATAACCTCTCCGGTCAGGTCATGGCCGATGTTCGCCATTTTCTCGGCGACAAGGTCTACGACACTGTGATTCCACGTAATGTGCGAATCTCGGAGGCGCCGTCCTATGGCAAGCCGGCACTGCTCTACGATCTGCGCTGCGCCGGTTCGCAGGCCTATCTCAAGCTGGCCTCGGAGGTGATCAAGCGCGAGCGCACGCTGCGCGCCGCCTGATCGGTAGAAGAAGGTTCAAGAGGAATGGCAATGGTCGAGGAACAGGGGCGCTCGCGTCTTGGCCGGGGTCTGGCTGCGCTGATCGGCGATGTCGGCGAGGAGATCGGCGCGATCGAGCGGGCGCGCGGACAGCGCAAGGTGCCGGTCGAGTTCCTGCGTCCGAATGCGCGCAACCCGCGCAAGGCCTTCGCGGAAGCCGAGCTCGAAGACCTTGCCGCCTCGGTGCGCGAGCGCGGCATCCTGCAGCCGATCATCGTGCGCTCGATCCCCGGGATGATCGATGCCTATGAGATCATCGCTGGCGAACGGCGCTGGCGGGCGGCGCAGCGGGCCGAGCTGCACGACGTCCCCGTCATCCTGGTCGAGGCCAATGATCGCGAGGCGCTCGAAATCGCCATCGTCGAGAACGTGCAGCGCGCCGATCTGAACGCGATGGAAGAGGCGGCCGGCTATGAGCGCCTGATCGCCGAGTTCGACTATACCCAGAACGATCTCGCCAAGGTGATCGGCAAGAGCCGCTCGCATGTGGCGAACACCCTGCGCCTGAGCAAGCTGCCCGAGCCGGTCAAGCGCATGGTCGGCGAGGGCGCGGTTTCGGCTGGTCATGCGCGGGCGCTGCTTGCTGTTTCGGACCCGGAACAGGTCGCCAAACGCATTGTCGAGCAAGGGCTTACGGTCCGGGATATCGAACGGCTCGGCCAGGACGAGGCGCGTAGCGAGAACAAGCCCGTCAGGGCGGCCGCGCCGAAGCCCGAGAAAGATCCTGATACGCGCGCGGTCGAGAAGGCGCTGGAGGAGGCGCTGGGCCTCAGCGTCGCGATCCAGCACCGTGCCAGCGGGGGCGGTGAATTGAAGATCAGCTACAAGACGCTGGAGCAACTCGACGCGCTCTGCCGTCGGCTAAAAGCTTGATCGTCTTCAGCTGCACTTGTACTCATCATTGCAAGCAGAACGGTCCAGAGCTTAGCCTTGGATTGCTTTGCCGTATTCGCTGGCAATGATTTAACCGCCAGATCTGGAAAAGCCTAACCGCGACTCCTGCCGCCCATCCGGCTGAGCGTCCAGAGCGCGCGGGCAGCGATCGGCTTGGCCATGTCGCCGTCGCGGCGCACGGCCAGCATCGCTGTTCCCAGAATCGTCACGGCATCGCGCAGCTTCGCGGTCGGCCAGGCGTTGAGCGCGGCTTCGGCGGCGGCGATGCGCGGATAGGGCAGGCGCATGGCGCCGACAGCCTCGCGCGGCGGCTTGCCGCCTTCGATGGCCAGCTTGGCCTTTAGCAAGGCGAGCGCGTGGCGCAGGACCGCGCCGAGCAGAACGCCCTGGTCGAGCCCTTCGCCGGCAAGCTTGGCAAGGGCGAGGTCGAGGCTCGGCAGGCGGCCGGCGAAGACCGCGTCGACCACGCCCGCCTGTTCGCGCTGGGCGGTGTCGCCGACCACGGCCTCGACATGGGCTGCCGTCAATGCGGTGTCGCTGCCGGCATAGAGGATCAGCTTGTCAATTTCCTGGCGCGAGGTCTGGCGGTCACCGCCAAGCAGGCTGGTCAAAAGGTCGCGCGTAGTCCGGTCGATATTCTTGCCGGCGGCGCGGGCCATCTCGTCGACGATCGTACCGAGGTCGCGGGCGGCGTCGCCATAGCAAGGCACCGCAAGCGCCGACCTGGCGCGCTCGCAGGCGGTGCGCAACGGGTTCGTCTTCTGGAGATCGCCGGCCTCGATGATGACGATCGCGTCTTGCGAAGGCGTCGCCAGCAAGGGCTCGACGGCTGCAACGAGTGGGCGCGAGGTCGGCGACACCCGGATCGCGCGCCGGCCACCGAACAGGCCGATCGTGTTGGCCTCGTCGACCAGCTTCAGTGGGTCGGAAGCGACATCGTCGCCGTCCATGCGAATCAGCTGGAAGGCGTCCTGCGGATCGTCGACGCTGCCACGGGCCAGCGCTGCGGCTCGCTCCGAGATCAGCCCGGCATCGGGGCCATAGAACAGGAACAGGCGAAAGGCGGGATCCGGACGCGCCAGCGCCCGGTCCGCCTCATGCGCCTTGATCGTCGCCATCGGCTCAGCCGGCGACGAGCGCAGCGGCGACGCGGGCCTTGATCAGCTGGGCGAGTTCCTTGGCGGCGCGAACCTGCGCATCGCGCGCGGCGCGCAGCGAAGCGAAACGCTGCTGCGAGCGCTCGTAGGGTGCGCGGACGACGCTCTGGCCGGTGGCGACCGTCTCGTTCGAACCGGCCCGGGTCAGCTGCCAATCGACCGTCGCGACCAGGACGGCCGAATCGGCGCGGCCATTGGCGTAGTCGACGGTGATGACCTCGAGCGTCTCCCGCGTCGTTGCGGTGAGCTTCAGGATCTTCTGCCGGTCGGGCTCGCCGCCACCGTCGAACTCGAAGACGAGCTCGTTGCGCAGATAGTGCCCGACCAGGCCCTTGATCTCCGGGACCTCGATGCCGAGCATGGCGTTGCGGACATTGCCGCCGACCCTGCTGACCGTGCCCTCGCCATAGAGCGGCTGGAAGCAGCCGCCAGCGAGCGCGGCGAGGCCGAGGGCGGCTGCGAGGGCCAGCGGACGACGGCGCGTCATGGTGCCGGTCTCAGACGACGACATTCACGATCCTCCCCGGCACCACGATCACCTTGCGGATCGGCCGGTTCTCCAGAGCCCTGGCGACAGCCTCAGAGGCGCGCACGATCGCCTCGACGGCCACGGTATCGGCATCGGCAGGCACCGTCACCTCCGCCCGTTTCTTGCCGTTGACCTGCACCGGCAGGATCTTGCTGTCATCCTGTAACAAATCCGTTTCCGCCTGCGGCCAGGAGGCTTCGCCTGCCAGGCCCGGAAGCTTCAGCGCCTGCCAGCATTCCTCGGCGAGATGCGGCATCACCGGAGCCACAAGCTGCGTGGCGATCGTGGCGGATTCATGCAGCGCGAAGGCCATGTCGGCGGGGATATCCGCGGACTCGGCGGCAGCATCGAGCGCTTTGCCGATGGCGTTGGCCAGGGTGTAGACATGGGCGACGCAGCGATTGAAGGCGAGCCGCTCGATATCGGCGCCGACAGCGTGCAAGGCCCGGTGGCTCGCCTTGCGCAAGGTGAGCGCCGGCTCCGAGAAGCTTGCGGGGCGTGCCGGCTGGCCGCCGGTGCGCTCGCCGATCTCGGCGACCAGGCGCCAGAGACGTTGGACGAAGCGGGCGGCGCCCTGGACGCCCTCGTCGCTCCAGATCACGTCGCGATCCGGCGGCGAATCCGAGAGCATGAACCAGCGGGCGGTGTCGGCGCCGTAGGAAGCGATGATGTCGTCGGGGTCGACGACGTTCTTCTTCGACTTCGACATCTTCTCGATCGGGCCGATCTCGATCGGAGCACCGGTTTCGACGTCGAAGCCGCGGCGCTCATTGCCGACCGTCTCGATCCGGACGTTGCCGGGCTCGACCCAGGTGCCGTCCTGGGCCCGGTAGGTCTCGTGCACGACCATGCCCTGCGTGAACATGCCGTCAAAGGGCTCGTCCAGCCCGGTATGGCCGGTCGCCTTCATCGCGCGGGTGAAGAAGCGTGAATAGAGCAGGTGCAGGATCGCGTGCTCGACGCCGCCGATATACTGGTCGACCGGCAGGAAACGGTCGACAGCCTTACGGTCCGTCGGGCTGTCCGTCCGCCACGGGTCGGTGAAGCGGGCGAAGTACCATGACGAATCGACGAAGGTGTCCATCGTGTCGGTTTCGCGCCGCGCCGGCTTGCCGCATTGCGGGCAGGCGACATGCTTCCAGCTCGGATGATGGTCGAGCGGATTGCCCGGCTTGTCGAAGGAGACGTCGTCCGGGAGCTTGACCGGCAGGTCCTGCTCCGGGACCGGCACGACGCCGCAATCCTCGCAATGGACGATCGGGATCGGGCAGCCCCAGTAGCGCTGGCGCGAGATGCCCCAGTCGCGCAGGCGGAAATTGACCTTGCGCTGGGCGACCGGGCGATTGCCGAGAGTCGCGGCTTCCAGCCGCCTGGCGACCTCTTCTTTCGCCTCCGGAATGGTCATGCCGTCGAGGAAGCGCGAATTGATAATCCGCCCCTCGCCATCATAGGCGGTGTCGGTGATGACGAAGCTCGCGGGATCTGTGCCTTCCGGGCAGACCACCGGGGTATTGCCGAGGCCATACTTGTTGACGAAGTCGAGGTCGCGCTGGTCATGCGCCGGGCAGCCGAAGATCGCGCCGGTGCCGTATTCCATCAGGATGAAGTTCGCGACATAGACCGGCAAAGTCCATGTCGAATCAAACGGATGGGCGGCGCGCAGGCCGGTGTCGAAGCCCTGCTTCTCGGCCTTGTCGATGTTCTCTTGGGCCGTGCCGGTCTTCTTGCACTCGGCGATGAAGTCCTGCAGCGCCGGATTCGTTTCGGCAGCGGCCTTGGCCAGTGGATGATCCGGCGCCACCGCCAGGAATTTCGCGCCGAACAGCGTGTCGGGACGAGTCGTATAGACCTCGACCTCGCTCTGGCCCAGCGCATTCGATTCGAGAGCGAAACGAACCAGCAGGCCTTCCGAGCGGCCGATCCAGTTCTTCTGCATCAGCCGGACCTTGTCCGGCCAGCGGGTCAGGCCTTCCAATGCGTCGTTCAGCTCCTGGCCGAAGGCGGTGATCTTGAAGAACCACTGCGTCAGCTCGCGGATCTCGACGGGAGCGCCCGAGCGCCAGCCGCGGCCGTCGATGACCTGCTCATTGGCGAGCACGGTCTCGTCGACCGGATCCCAGTTGACCTTGGCGGTCTTGCGGTCGACCAGCCCGGCCTTCAGGAAGTCGAGGAAGAGCTTCTGCTGGTGCTTGTAGTAGCTGGCGTCGCAGGTGGCGAGCTCGCGGCTCCAGTCGAGCGACAGGCCCATCGACTGCAGCTGGCCGCGCATCGTCGCGATGTTGGCGTAGGTCCAGTCACGCGGGTGGACCTTGTTGGCCTTGGCGGCGTTCTCCGCCGGCAGGCCGAAGGCGTCCCAGCCCATCGGATGGAGCACCGAAAAGCCCTTGGCGCGCTTGTAGCGCGCGACGACGTCGCCCATCGCATAGTTGCGGACATGGCCCATATGGATGCGCCCCGACGGATAGGGGAACATCTCGAGCACGTAGTAGGGCGGCCGCGTATCGTCGTTGCGGGTCTCGAAGAGCTTGCGCTCGTTCCAGACCTGGCGCCATTTCGGCTCGGCTTCCTTCGGATTGTAGCGTTCGACGGCCATGCTGATCGTGTCGTTCTTGCGTGAGCGGACTGGGCCGGACTAGGACACCATCGCAGCTCCCGGGTCAATGTTCGGAACGGCTTGGCAGGGGCGCACGAGGCAAGGACGGGTCGAAATGTCGGATGTCGTGGCGAGACTTCAGGAAACGCGGGACGCGATCGCCCGCGCCGCACGCGATTTCGGCCGCGAGCCGGAAGCGGTGACGCTGGTCGCGGTCTCCAAGACCAAGCCGGCCGAGATGATCGTGCCGGTCTTGGGCGCCGGCCAGGTCGATTTCGGCGAGAACTACGTCCAGGAGGCCAAGGAGAAGTGGCCGGTGCTGCGCGAGCGCTTCCCGAAGGCTCGGTTGCACATGATCGGACCGCTGCAGTCGAACAAGGCGCGCGACGCGGTGGCGCTGTTCGACGTGATCCAGTCGCTCGACCGCGAGAGCCTCGCCAAGGAGCTGGCACGCGAGATCGAGCGCGCCGGCAAGGCGCCTGAGCTGATCGTCCAGGTCAATACCGGCGCCGAGCCGCAGAAGGGCGGCGTCCTGCCCGGCGAGGCCGACGCCTTCCTGGAGCTGTGCCGGAGCCGTTACAGCCTCACCATCGCGGGGCTGATGTGCATTCCCCCGGCCGAGGATCCGCCCTCGCCGCATTTCGCCCTGCTCGGCAAGATCGCCAAGCGCAACGGCCTGGCGATCCTGTCGATGGGGATGAGCGCCGATTACGAGGCGGCGATCCAGCTCGGCGCCACCCATGTCCGGGTCGGCAGCGCGATTTTTGGCGCACGGGGCTGATCGCGCTGCTGCGCCGATGGCCTAGATCGGTTGGCCGACATCGATGCGGTTGCCATCCGGGTCCTCGAAGACGAAGGCGCGCAGGCCGTAGTCCTTGTCGCGCACGCCCTTGACGATGCGCATGCCATGGCGCTGGCAGAGCTCGTGGAAGGCGTCGACATCATCGACCATCATATGGGCGATGTTGAACGGCGCCGCCTTATGGTCCTTCTGCAGGGTCAGGTGGATTTCGGCCTTGCCCTTCTTGAGGATCATGAAGCCGACCGGTTGGCCGTTCTCGAAGGTCTTGGTGAAGCCGAGGGCATCGACATAGAAGGCGCAGGCGCGTTCCATGTCCTTGACGGGAAACATGGCTGCGACGCGGCCGAAGCCGATCTCGGTCATGGGCGAATCAGTCATGGCACAGTCTCTTGCTGGGAGCTGGCCTGAGCTGAACGGGGCGGTGCCCGCTCACATCCGGCGCTCCTGATATCGATCGGCGAGACGGTGCTCCGCGCCAGTATCCCCGGCCTGGACCAGCTTGCAAGCCCTTAGCGCACGACGATCGCGCAGCGTCGCGCCAGCCTGGGCAGGACCTTGCCGAAAATGTCGCCGGTGACGGCGACGCAGCCGGCCGTCGGGGTGAAGCCCGGCCGGGCGAGGTGCCAGAAGATGGCGCTGCCGCGGCCGCGCCGGACGGGAGCATCGTTCCAGCCGAGCTCGACGATGACGTCATAGAGATTGTCGGCGCGGGCGAGCCGCTCCTCGGCTTCTCCGGGCGGGCGATCGATCAGGCGGTTGTAGCGCCGGTCGGTCTGGTCGTCGCACCAGGCATCGCGCGGCGTGATGGCGCGGACCGGCAGCAGGCTCGAAGGTCGCGGCAGCCGATCGGCGCGGTAGAACACCCGGCGCAGCGGCAGCGTCGCCCGTGGGGTGCCGCCATCGCCTTCGCGCTTGGCGACGATGACGCCGGAGCGGCCGAGCGCGCAGGGAAAGGCGGCGGAGCCGGCGATCAGGAAGCCCTTGCGGCGATCATTCACCGAGCGCACCACCACCAGTTTCGTCAGCCGCCGGCCCGCCGCGGCGCGATCATCACGTTTTCTCACAGGCCATCCATCTTGCGTGATCTGCCGTCCGTTTGCTGTCGTCCGGCATGCTTTCCGTTTGACCGGCTTGCGCCGTCCAGTCAGAATCCGCGCTCAACTCAATATGTTGGAGCATGAGCCGTTCGCAAAGGTGGCTCCCACTTCCGCCGAACATGCTCTACTATTGCATCAACGCAAATGGGCTGACTCGCCTTCATGTCTGCAACTCACCATATCCTGCTGGTCGATGACGACCAGATGCTGCGCGACGCGCTCGCCGAGCAGCTCGCGCTCTATGACGAATTCAAGGTGTCGACGGCGTCGAATGCGACGGCGAGCCTGAAGGCCGTACAGGCCGAACGCATTGATCTCGTGGTCATGGATGTCGGCCTGCCCGACATGGATGGCCGCGAGGCGGTGAAGCTGATGCGCAAGAACGGCTTCAAGGGCCCCGTGGTGATGCTGACCGGGCAGGGGTCGGACGCCGACACCGTGCTCGGGCTCGAAGCCGGCGCCAACGACTATGTGGTCAAGCCGTTCAAGTTCGCCGTGCTGCTGGCGCGTATCCGCGCGCACTTAAGGCAATACGAGGCGAGCGAGGACGCCATTTTTCAAGTTGGTCCGTATACCTTCCATCCGGGCTCGAAGTTGCTGGTCAGCGCCAAGGGTTCGAAGACCAAGCTTACCGAGAAGGAGACGGCGATCCTGCGCTTCCTTTATCGCGCCGGCCGCAAGCCGATCGCGCGCGAGACGCTGCTGCAGGAGGTCTGGGGCTATAATTCGCAGGTCACGACGCATACGCTCGAGACCCATATCTACCGCCTGCGCCAGAAGATCGAGCCGGACCCCGCCAATGCGCGCCTGCTCGTCACCGACGCCGGTGGCTACCGGCTGAATCCGTAGTCCTGCATGTCGCTCAACGACGACATCGCGCTGCTGGCCCGTCAGCCGCTGCTGGGCCTGATGGATCGCGATGCGTTGCGCCTCGTCGCCTTCGCCGCCGAGACGAGGTCGCTGCGTGCCGGCGATGTGCTGTTCCGGCGCGGCGAGGGGTCGGACGGCGCCTTCCTCGTCATCTCCGGTGCGGTAGCGCTGAAGCGCGAGGATGATGGCCGGCCGGCGGACGAGGTCGTCGGACCGGGCGCGCTGCTCGGTGAGCTCGCGCTGTTCACGGCGCTGGAGCGGCCGGTGACGGCGATCGCACGCGAGCCGACCCAGGTGATGCGCCTGGCGCGCAGCGTGATGCGCCGGGTGCTCGGCGAATCACCCGATTCGGCCCAGGCGATCGCAGCGGCGGTGGCGGAGCGCCTCCACGCGTTTAATAGCGAGCTGGCGGCGGTCGGGACGGCGCTCAGGGCGATCGACGTCCGCTGAGCGCGCTCACAGCTCCAGCTGCACCGTCACCGGGACATGGTCGGAAGGCCGCTCCCAGCCGCGTGCCTCGCTCAGGAAGCTGAGATCGCGCAGCGTCGGCTTCAGGGCGTCCGAGAGCCAGATATGGTCGAGCCGGCGGCCGCGGTTCGAGGCCTGCCAGTCGGCGGCGCGGTAGCTCCACCAGCTGTAGAGCTTCTCGGGCTCGGGCCGGAGCGTGCGGGCGGCATCGGTCCAGCCGAGCTCGCTGCGCAGCTTCTCCAGCGTCGTGGTCTCGATCGGGGTGTGGCTGACGACGTCGAGCAGCTGCTTGTGACTCCAGACATCGTGCTCATAGGGGGCGATGTTGAGGTCGCCGACCAGGATGCTCGGCCGCCCCGACGGGTTGCGGGCGATGCCCCAGGCGCCGATGGCGTCGAGGAATTGCAGCTTGTGGGCGAATTTCGGATTGGCCTCGGGATCGGCGATGTCGCCGCCGGCCGGGATGTAGAAATTATGGATGGCGATGCCGGCTGCGGCACCGGCGCCCTGATCGAGCACGACGGTCATGTGGCGGGCGTCATTGCGCTCGCACATCGCCATTGCCTCCTGCTCGGAGAAGGGCAGCTTCGAGACGATGGCGACGCCGTTATAGCCCTTGTTGCCGATGAAGGCCTGATGGACGTAGCCCGCCTCCGAAAAGGCCTTGGCCGGGAACTGCTCGTCCGGCGTCTTGGTCTCCTGCAGGCAGAGGACGTCGGGCTGATAATCCCTGAGGAACTGCGTGACCATCCCGATGCGCAGGCGCACCGAGTTGATGTTCCAGGTGGTGACGGAGAGCTGCACGAAAGGGGAAATCCGGCCTGAAAGGGAAGCCGGAAACTGGGTCGTCAGACCAAGAAAAGCAAGAGTTTGCGCAATTCCATCCCGTCATTCCAGGCGCTTTGCTGCGCGAAATCCCGGGAAGACGGAGGAACGTAGCGGCGCTCAGAGCACGCGCTGGTAGTCGATCACGAAGTTCTTCTGGTCGGGCCGGCGCTGGGTGTCGAGATTGTAGAGCGACACCGAGGTCTCGTAGCCCTGCGGATCGATCACCACCCATTGCCTGAGCTCGTTGGCGGTGAGGTCGAAGTTCAAGGTGATCTTCGAGGTGCCGCCCAGCGTCGAGCGATCCTCGAGCTTGAGCGAGAGGATGTCGCCCTTGGTGCTGACGCCGGTGACGGTGGTGTCGCGTTCGAGGCTGATCTGCTCCTTGAGCAGGAACTTCAGCGGCGTCTGGCCGATCGAATAGAGGTCCTGGGTCGCGAGCTTGCGGTCCCGGATCGCGACCGAGGTGCCGTCGGCCACGACCTCCATCGTCACCGGCGGACGATATTCGAAGCGCATCTTGCCCGGTCGCTGGACATAGAGCTTGCCCTCGAAGCGGCGCCCGTCGGCGGCGAATTGCAGGAAGTCCCCCTGCAGGGTCGTGAAGCCGTTGAAATAGGCGTTCAGCCGCTCGACGGCCTCGGCCTTCGAGAGCGGGGCGCTCGGCTTGGACGAACGGGCCGGAGTCGCTACGCGCGGCTCATTGGTGGCGGTGACCACCGGGGCAGGAGCATGGGCGGCGGGGGTCGGCGCAGTCGTTTCGGCCTGGACGGCATCGGTACGCGGCATCCCCAGGCCCGGCGGACGGATCGGCGGCAGCGGGATCGCCCGCTGCGCAGTGCGCGGCGCGGCCGGCTGGGAGGCCGGCTTGATGTCGAGCGGCTGGGCGCTGACCTGGCCCGACGCCAGCGCGAGCGCCAGAGCGGCGGCTGCGAGGGCTGGCATGGGCGAACGATGGATCATGATATTTTTTAAGTCCGGTTGGCGGCCTTCTGGCGGAATATCGTGCCGCCATGGCTGGCCGGCAAGGGTTCAACGCGTCAGTTCGCGATGAGGTTGCACCGGTCTGATGGCATTTTCAGGACCGGTTTCGCGCCACTTGGCCGCAGCCAGCCTCTCAGTCCTCGTCTTCCCTTGCTCTTCCGGTCTCGACGAGGATCTCGCGTTTGCCGGCGTGGTTGGCGGGTCCGACGATGCCCTCGTTCTCCATCCGCTCCATGATCGAGGCGGCGCGGTTGTAGCC